>TARA_R110002126_G_scaffold195789_1_pt1 | contig 54305 bp, 40 predicted proteins | sample TARA_R110002126 | Tara Oceans TARA_R110002126 (sample SAMEA4397536) | marine metagenome | biome: Polar Biome; feature: [DCM] deep chlorophyll maximum layer (ENVO:01000326); material: water (ENVO:00002006), including particulate matter (ENVO:01000060) such as... | depth 30 m | reverse complement strand
TGACTTCGGTTACGCAAAAGACCTTCGGGGTTTGGGAAACCCCAAGGTCAATATTTTTCTAAAGTAAATTCTTCAGGTAGAAAAAGATCAGTATTTGAGTTGTGAGTGGTATTAAACCCATCTAACCCACCAAACCACTTTATAACTAGTTCTCTATTTAATTTGGATTGGCTTTTGGATAAATAGCTTTTATATGAAGAAAATTTCCACTCCGACGGACCTTTGGCTAATCCGTGTTTTACCGGATTAAGATGAATGTAAATAACTATCCTGGTTAAATATTCCTCCGTATCAATTTTCTTGCGTTTAAATTTCCGTTGAAACAACGCGCCATTTCTACCAAATACTTTGTTATAACTTTTAGAATAGGAGTTTAAGAAATCTGAAAATCCTTTAACAATCACTTCATTGGTCGAATTATCTTTTATGTTTACCAAAAGATGGAAATGGTTGGGAAGAAGACAGAAGGCCAAAGTATCCAATTTGTCATCAAGATAATAAAAATATTTTTTTATGAAATATACATAATTGTCATCGTTGCGAAATAGTATTTCATTTCCAATTGTTCTGGTATAGATATGATACATTCCCCCTACTTCAAATTTATCGGTCATAACTTGTATTAGGTTGGTTGAATAAAAATGCAAATTTTTCTATAAAACATATCCATAGACCTTCGGGGTTTTGGAAACCCCAAAGGTCAGGTTTCAGTTTACCAGGATATATTAAACCTTACAAAGCCCATTTCATCTTCAATATTTTCAAACAGCCAAAGTTTGCCGTCTTTGGCAAAATGGAATTCCGGCACCCGATTCAATTGGGGAAACTCCCCTTCCTTAATAAGATTGAGGTCTTTGTCCAATATGGTTAAATAAGCCTCAACACCATTTGGGGAAGGAAACATACCTCCCTCCGGAATTTTTGCATTTTCATCAAATTTTGTATGATATGAAATCCGATAATAAACCTGCTTCTTTTCATCCCAATAGGGTTCCCTGAAATTTATATCTTCTTGAATTTTTTGCCAATAACTTTTAAATTCATCCATATCGGAAGTTTCGGCAGGGTAGGAGCCTGTTTTTTGAATAGGCGTTAAATCGCTTTTGTAGGACAAAAGTTGTAAAGAATCACTTTTTTGATTTACGACATAAAGTTCATTGCTTACATTGGTCCCTAGAATAATATTACTTCCTTCATTTATTAAAAAACGATAGGAACCTAAACCAAAAGCAGATTTGCCATCATTTAAAAAGACCTCAAAATCACTTGCTTTATCAACAGCCGGAATCGCATGCTTTACAAAAGTCTGTTTTTCTCGGTCTATTATCGCCAGTGTATTGGTTTTGGATTGGTAATTTGTAATTAATGAAACAAACTTTTTCCCTTCCGGTGAATAGCTCAATATTTTATAGGCTCTGTCAGTCTCTTCCAAAAGCCCTTTTTCTTTTCCCAAATTAGCCAAATTAAAGCTTTCGAGCTTATTGCCCTGCCAGTTGAAAACACCCTCACCGGTAAAAGTTCTAAAAAATAATTGATCATTGTCAATGAGCGAAAAATCCATTAAATACTCTCCAACTCCATTGGGGCCTTCTTTTTCGAAAGGATATTTTTTTTCTAATTTAAGGCTGTTTAAATTTATTTGTTCTATGGCAAAATCTTGGTTGTTGAAATTATAAAGGTACTTTTTGTCCTCGCTCAGCGTACTTAACCCCAATTTCCAAGTGAGGAATAGTATTTCCTGACCCGGGTCTACAATAACAGTGTCGGTTGTAATTTCAAAACCTAGAAGGTCTTGATCTGTTTTTTCGTTTGTTCCTTTGCATGCGAAAATAAAGGCAAAAAATAGGCAGTAATAGCTGGATTTCATTGGCTTAGAGTTAAAGGGTAAAAGTTAGTTGATAGTTAGTTTTTATCCTAAGTTTTTAAGGAATTTCTTGAAAATCTGAAGTATTTAAATTCCCTATGCCTCTAATTTCATACAATTAATTACCAATTGATATCCAGTCTCACAAAGCCCATTTCATCTTCAATGTTTTCAAACAGCCATAGTTTGCCGTCTTTGACAAAATGGAAGGACGGGGTTCGATCCAATTGAGGAACAGCACCTTCTGCCACCAAATTAAAATCCTTATCCAATACGCTTAGATAAACTGTTGCTCCGATAGGTCGTGGGAAAAGTTGATTCTCTTTTGGTAGGGCGTTTTCATCAAAAATATATTGATAAGAAAACCGATAGTAGACCTGTTTTTTATCATCCCAAACAGGTGCCTTGTAACTGATGTCTTCCCGTATTTTCAGAGCATAGGTTAAAAACTGATTCTTACTTGAAACTTCTCGCGGATATGTGCCTGACTTTTCATTGGGAATAAGCCGGCTATTAAAAGTTATATGTCTTAGCGAGTCTGCGTTTTTGTCTAACACATAGAGTTCACTACTTGCCTCGGTTCCTAGTATCGCTTTTCCTTGCTCAATGTTTAGATAGCGTTGAGGACCAACAATGGCAACTGTCCTCTCTTCTACCAATGCAACATCAAATTTATTGGCTTTCTCAATGGCTGGAATTGGGAGTTCTTTTATTGTATTATTGGCAGGTTCTATTAAAATAAAAGAACGTTTTTTATCTTCAAAATTGTGAATTAGAGAAGCAAATTTACTGCCATCTGAAGCTATACTAACCGTTTTATAGGGCCTGTCCCCTTCTTTTAACTGCCCTAAACTAATTCCTATTTCTTTAATACCAAAGCTTTCTAGTTTTTCTCCCTGCCAGTTAAAAACACCGTCGTTATAAAAAGTGCTAATAAAAAGCTTGTCTTTATTAATAAGTGAAAATGCATGTATACTATGGCCAACTTCATTCGGGCCTTCCTTTTCTAAGCGGTACTTTTTTTCAAATGCTAAAGTATTTAGGTTGATTTGCTCAATGGTATATTCCTTGGAGTTGATGTTATAAAGGTATTTTTTATCCTCACTTAGTGCGCTTAAGCTCAAATTGCTATTAAGGAATAGTAATTCTTCACCTGGATCTATCTCTACCGTATCTAATGATATTTCTAAGGAAGGTAGTACATTACTGTCATTGGTTGATTTTTGATTGTTGCACGCAAAAAAAATAAATAAAGTGATGCAGTAAAAGCTGGATTTCATTGCCCTATAGTTTAGGGAGTAAAAATTAGCCGATTGTTTTTAGTTTTCCTAAGAAATTAGGAAATACTTAAAGATGGTAATTATTAATTAAACTAAAAATTGATCACCAATTGATATCCAGCCTTACAAAACCCATTTCATCCTCAATATTTTCAAATAGCCATAGTTTGCCGTCTTTTGCAAAATATATATTTGGATAGGTATCAATTGTTTGGAAATGGTCTTCTGCGATTAGATTGAGGTCCTTGTCCAATACACTTATATAACATTCAGATCCGGTGGGAAGGAATGGTTGACCTTCTCTGGCGGTAGCATTTTCATCAAATTTCGACCGAAAAGACATACGATAATATACATGTTTCTTTTCATCCCAAACAGGTTCCATAAAGTTAATGTCTTCTGCTATTTTTTGAAAGTAGCTATCAAATTGAGACTGATCTCCAACTTCAGAAGGGTAAGTGCCACTTTTTTCATTTGGGTTCAGTTGGCTGTTGAAGGTGATGTGCCTGAGAGAGTCATTTGTTTCGTCCAGCACATAGAGTTCATTACTTACGTTGGTTCCCAATAATACCTTTCCTCCCTCCTTTATTAAATATCGAGAGGCACTTAGAATGCTACCCATTCCACCCTCATTGGATGATATTTCAAAATTCCTGGCTTTATCAATGGCTGGGGCTGGAAATTTCTTACAGGTTCTGTCTTCAATGTTTATTATTGCAAAAGACATGTCCTTTTTTTCCTGATCGGATATTAAAGAGGCAAATTGCTTACCGTCCGAGGCTATACTTATCGTTTTATGAACCTGATACCCTTCCTCCAGCAGGTCTGATTCTTGCCCTATTTCATTGATGTTGAAACTTTCGAGCTTTTCCGCTTGCCAGTTGAAAACATGTTCATTCGTACTATTGTTTATGTGTAGCTTGTCATCACCAATTAAAGAAATTGCCCAGATAGCTTCGGTGCCATTTGGTCCCTCTTTTTCCAAGTGGTGTTTTTTTTCTAGGGCTAGTTTATTGAGATTGATTTGCTCAATACTGCGTTTCAGGGGATCAACATTGTAAAGGTATTTCTTATCCTCACTTATTGCATTTACCCTAACTCTCCTTTTGAGGTATAAAATTTCCTGACCCGGATCAATTACTACAGTGTCCATACTAATGTCTAAAGAATGGAGTGCTCCGTCTTCTCCTGTTTTTGGTCCACCACAGGCAAAAAATATCAAGCAATAAGCAAAACAATAAGCGCGGAATTTCATTAGGTTTATCAGTTTAGACTAAAAAGCTAGCTGATAAATTATTGATTTCCTAAATAATTAGTAAATATTTTAAGGCTTGGCCCTTTTTGATCATAATGGTTTGATTACCAACTAATATCCAGCCTTACAAAACCCATTTCATCTTCAATGTTTTCGAATACCCAGAGTTTTCCGTCTTTGGAAAAGTAGTATTCCGGGGTTTGGTTCAATTGAGATACCTGGGTTTCAGCCAGCAGTTTGAAGTCCTTGTCCAAAACACTTAGGAAGACCTTCGCACCCTTGGGCTGGGGAAATCCCTGCATTTTTTTTGTCTCTTCAAAGAGGGAATGAAAAGAAAACCGGTAATAAACCTGCTTTTTTTCATCCCAAACCGGAGCCATGAAATTGATGTCTTCCTGAATTTGCTGATGTAATTTTGCCAATTCAACCTGAGCTCCCACAATAGCCGGATAACTACCAGTTTTTTCATCAGGAGTTAATTGGCTTTGGTAAGTAATGTATTGCAGGGAATCACTTTCAATTTTCATCACGTAGAGTTCATTGCTGACCCCTGTCCCTAAAATGATTTGTCCTCCCTCGTTTACCAAGTAATGAACATTTCCCAAGGCAATCTCCATTCCTCCACTGTTGAGGGTTAGATCAAAATTTTTAGCTTTTTCTATGGCTGGGATAGACAATTTGATCATGTTTTTCTTTTTCGGGTTGATTATGGCCAGCTTACTGGATTTCTTTTCAAAATTTTGTATCAAGGATACTAGTCGAGATCCTTGATCTAAATATAAAGTTTTATATGGCCGGTCTCCCTCTTGATGTTGGTTCAAGTCCTTACTGATTGCTGTAATATCAAAACTTTCGATTTTATTACCCTGCCAATCGAAAATATGATCTCTAGGAAAGGAGCTAATAAATAGCCTTCCCTTATCAAGGATACTCAATGCAGAAACATTGTCACCCGTTCCATCAGGCCCTTCTTTTTCGAACCCATATTTTTTCTCAAAAGCCAAAGTGTTGAGATTGATCTTTTCAATGGCATTTTCCTGACTATTGAAATTATATAGGTATTTTTTATTTGCACTTAGGCCACTTACCCTTAACCTACTTTGGAGATATAGCAATTCTTCTCCCGGTTCTATGATCACCGTATCTACTTTCATAGAAAGAATACTATGTTCCTTTTTCTCATCATTCCCGCCATTGCAGGCCATGACCAATAAAATAATCACCCAATAAGGTACATGTCTCATTTTAATAAGTTTTATCGCTTCACCTTTTTTTTAAACCATATCACATTTTGATGGCGAAAAATTAGATTTCCTCATCCCTATATTCAAGAATATCCCCCGGTTGACACTCCAAGGCTTTGCAAATGGCCTCAAGAGTACTGAAGCGTATGGCCTTGGCCTTGCCGGTTTTTAAAATAGACAGGTTGGATAAAGTTAGCCCTACTTTGGCTGAAAGTTCATTTAGTGACATCTTTTTCTTAGCCATCATAACATCTAAATTTACAATTACAGGCATACTTTAAATGGTTAATTCTTGATCATTTTGAATTTCTAGACCACGTTTGAATAGAAGGTAAAATACAAATAGTACTCCTGCCATAAATAGGAGTTCAGTACCATTACCTAGTCCTACTTGCCCTAAACTATAGAATTTATTTAACCATTTGGTGTAAAAGTTTCCAATAGCTGCTATTATTCCTATACAAAAAGTTAAAAAACAGATACTTTCCAGCAGTTTTGATATTTCCGGACTAAATGGATGATGAAGGTTAAGTGAAGAAAACAGTTTGATCACTCGCCAAAATATTAATGCCTTAAGAATTGCTACTAGTAAAACGAAGAGTACAATGACATAAAAATGGTTGGAATGAATAGTATACAGACCGGATAAACCTACACTGAAAAGAGGTTCTTTTTCATTAGGGTAGAGAAACTCGGTTAAAACTGTGAAGAATGAGGTGCCGGCTTCCATGCAGAGAAAAACGAAAATCATCCAAGATGCTACATTCATTAGTTTCAAAAATTGTTCGGTTTTCATGATTCTAATAATTTGTTTCCCGAAAAGTAATATATAATTATTGATAAACAATAAATAATATGTCATAATTAATAAAAATATTTAAATAAACAGGTTTAGTTAATTGCCAATTGGGTAGATGTGTAATAAAATTACTTAAAATGGCATCAACTTTGTGATTATTTTGATTAACAGACTATAAGAATTATAAAATTAGTTTAATAGTGTTTTATTGTTGATTATATTCTGTTTATGGCTTTGTGACCTTTTTGATTCATATTTTACCATTCATTTATTTCTCCTGAGATGGCACCTAGAATTCAAGTACAAATAGTTTTATTTCTTATAAGTATTCTTTTTTTTCCTTGTGTACTTCAAGGGCAACAAATATCCCTGCAGAAGGACACCTTGGTAGTGGCTGTGGCAGGAAGCGCACCCTTTGTTTTCGAAGATGGTCAAGGTGGTGGAGGAATTGCCGTCGAAATTTGGGATGAATTGGCCAACAAGCAAGGCTGGAATTATATATTTAAAACATATAATTCTGTAGAGTCAGCCCTTCAATCTTTGAATGAGGGGGTTTCTGATCTGGTAGTAGGGCCTATAAGTATTACCTCAAATAGGGTGGAGAATTACAGGTTTTCTCAGCCCTTTTACAATTCAAGTTTAGCAATAGTTTCCCGGTCAGCTAAAATGAGTTTTTGGGACAAAATCAAACCGTTTTTCAGTATAAAATTATTAATAGCTGTTTTTGTTTTTTTATTCATTCTTGCCATAGTGGGCACCCTATTGTGGTTGGCAGAAAGAAAGCATTCCAAGGATCAATTTCCTGAAGACCCGGTTGATGGCATCGGCAATGGGATGTGGTTGGCTATCGTGACCATGAGTACTACAGGATATGGTGACAAAGCTCCAATTACTTTGGCCGGAAGAATTATTGCAGGAAGTTGGATGATTATTTCCATCATTTTTGCCACCTCCATGGTGGCAGGTATTGCCAGCACCCTTACCCTGGCCTCCTTAGGAACTTCTCCAATTTCAAATATTGAGCAACTGGCCAATAAAAATGTAGCAACTATAGCCAATTCCCCATCTGAGGTGTTTATTGAAGAGCACAATGCCAATGCATTGGGAGTTACCTCCCTAGAGGAAGCAGTTTCAAAGTTGAAAAATGAGGAAGTGGCGGCTGTTTTGTATGACCGTCCTCAACTCTTGTTTCATCTCAAGAAAGTGGAAGATGAGGAATTATTCATGGCCAAAGCAGAGTATTACAAGCAGGGGTATGGGTTTGCCTTTCCTTTAGAGAGTTCTTTGGTTTATGAAGTGAATAGAGCGCTTTTGGAGCTGGCAGAGGATCAGGAAACGGATGAAATTATAGACAAATACCTCAAAAAAGAGGAATAGGAAAGCGCTAAGATGTGAAATACCCGCAATTAATAGGTATCTCACGATATGGCAGTTTTATTTAAACGCTTTCGTTTTGCTGACCATATCCCAGAGGGTTATCCCAATGCTCACAGAAATGTTTAAGGAATGTTTGGTTCCAAATTGAGGGATTTCCAACACCTGATCTGCAGCTAAAACTACATCTTCTTCCACGCCAAAAACCTCATTGCCAAAAATAAAGGCATAAGGTTTTCCGGATTTTGGGGCGAATTTATTGAGAGGGGTGCTGTGAGAAGCCTGCTCCAAAGCACAGATTTCATAACCTTCTTTTTTTAATCTTTTGATTACTTCCAAAGTGCTCTCATGGTGTTCCCATTCTACCGATTCGGTGGCGCCTAAAGCTGTTTTTTGAATTTCCCTATGTGGAGGTTTACCTGTAATGCCACAAAGGAAAATTTTTTTCACCAGAAAAGCATCGGAAGTCCTGAATGCAGCCCCTACATTGTTTAGGCTACGAACATTGTCCAAAATCAAGACGATTGGATTTTTCTCGACCTCTTTGAAATCTTCTACAGAGAGCCGGTTGAGTTCATCCATGCTTAGTTTTTTCATGGTAGAAAATTTAAAATTTTTAACACGCTGATTCAATGATTGATAGGCAAAATAAAGCCTTCCAAGCGTCAAATTTACTTATTTAATGGCATTAAAAACAATGTCAAAGGAAAGGTAGGTTTAGATTTAGGTTTTGTTTCCCTTACATTCTTAATTAAATTCATGTCCTGAAACAGAAAAAAGACGATGGGCAAGACGAAAGCCAAGGAAACCCCTTTAATGAAACAATACAATGCCATCAAGGCAAAGCACCCCGGAGCTATTTTGCTTTTTAGGGTAGGGGATTTTTATGAAACCTTTGGAGAAGACGCAGTTAAGGCAAGCAAGATCCTTGACATCGTCTTGACTAAAAGGGCCAATGGCTCTGCTTCTCATATAGAGTTGGCAGGGTTTCCACATCATTCGCTGGATACTTACCTTCCTAAGTTGATCAGGGCAGGGAATAGAGTAGCCATTTGTGACCAACTGGAGGATCCCAAGGAGGTAAAAGGGATTGTAAAGCGAGGGGTTACAGAGCTGGTGACTCCGGGTCTTGCTTACAATGACAATGTACTTGATAAACGAAGAAACAATTTTTTAGCCAGTATTCAATTTGGAAAAGACCGGCTGGGGATTGCGTTTTTAGATCTCTCCACCGGGGAATTTATGTGTGCCGAAGGACATCAATCTTATATAGAAAAGCTTCTACAGAGCTTCAATCCTTCGGAGGTTATCTATTCCAAAGCTGCTAAGGGAGCTGCTGGAACTTTGTTAAAAAATGATTTTCATACTTTTCATTGCGAGGATTGGGTTTTTCAGCCTGCCTATACCTATGAAAAACTTACCAATCACTTTGAGACCAATAACCTTAAAGGGTTTGGGGTGGAAAACATGGAGCTGGGCATTACTGCGGCAGGTGCCATTCTGTATTATTTGGAAGAGACGGAACACAAGCAAGTCAAACATATTGTTTCCATCTCTCGGATTGCAGAAGAAAAATACGTGTGGTTGGATAAATTTACCATAAGAAATTTAGAGTTGGTATATCCTCAACAAGAGGGAGGGGTGCCGCTTATCCAGATTTTGGATCGTACTCAGACTCCTATGGGGAGCCGAATGATGAAAAAGTGGTTGGTATTACCGCTTAAGGAGAAGGCATTGATTGTGGAAAGGCAAAAATCAGTAAACTTTTTCTATGAAAATTCAGAGTTGAGGGAAGAGCTTTTCTCTCACCTCAAGCATGTTGGTGACCTGGAGCGATTGATTTCCAAAGTGGCTGTTGGCAGGATCAATCCCAGGGAAATGAACCATCTCAAAAAAGCCCTCAATTATACGTTACCAATCAAGGAACTGCTGAAGACCCAGCAAAATGGCGCTTTAAAAAAACTGTCCGACCAACTTAATTCTTGTTCTTATTTGTTGGAGAAAATTGACAAAGAGCTTTTGGAGGATGCGCCCATGCTGACTCATCAAGGAGGGATCATAAAAAATGGTGTGGATTCGGATTTGGATGAATACAGGAAATTGGCCAATTCAGGAAAGGATTACCTCGTTCAGATTCAGCAAAGAGAAGTGCAACGTACTGGGATTACCTCCTTGAAAGTAGCTTTCAATAAAGTGTTTGGCTATTATTTGGAGGTGAGCAATACGCATAAAGACAAGGTGCCACCGGAATGGATACGAAAACAAACCCTAGTGAATGCCGAAAGGTACATTACAGAGGAGTTAAAGGAGTATGAAGAAAAGATCCTGCATGCAGAGGAAAGGTTGATTGCTTTGGAGCAAAAGTATTTTCAACTTTTGGTGCAGGATGCAGGGGATTATGTAGAACAAATCCAGCAAAATGCAAGGGTACTCGCTACCTTGGATTGCCTGTTGAGTTTTGCGGAGGTGGCTTCAGAGAACAAATATTGTGCTCCAAAAATTGCCGACTCAGATGCCATTGAAATAAAGGATGGTCGGCATCCTGTGATTGAAAAACAACTAGCGATAGGAGAGGATTATGTGCCCAATGACATCTACCTGGATAATTCCAGTCAGCAGGTAATTATCATTACCGGGCCCAATATGGCAGGTAAGTCCGCTTTGCTTCGGCAAACGGCGCTGATTGTGTTGATGGCACAAATGGGTAGTTTTGTTCCGGCTTCATTTGCTCGTGTGGGAATAGTTGATAAGGTATTTACTAGGGTCGGTGCCTCCGATAATCTTTCAAAGGGAGAGTCAACTTTTATGGTGGAAATGACAGAGACAGCCAGTATTTTAAATAATCTTTCTGACCGTAGTCTGGTGCTTATGGATGAAATTGGGCGCGGTACTTCAACTTATGATGGTATTTCCATAGCATGGTCTATTGTGGAATATTTACACAATCACCCCAAATGCAAAGCCAAAACATTATTTGCTACCCATTACCATGAACTGAATCAGCTGGCCAACGATTTCCCTAAAGTGAAAAATTTCAATGTGGCGGTAAAAGAGTTGGGGAATAAAGTGGTATTTATGCGAAAGCTTCAAAAGGGAGGCAGTGAGCATAGTTTTGGTATTCACGTGGCCCAGATGGCCGGAATGCCTAACCCTGTTGTTTTGCGAGCTGCCGAGATAATGAAGTTTCTTGAGAAGGACAAGCAGCTACAACAGCACAAAGAGAACATCAAAGATATACCAAAGAACAATTACCAATTGAGTATGTTTGAACTGGATCCAAAATTTAAAAAAGCCCAGGAGTTGTTGGAGGCATTGGACATCAATACCATTTCCCCGGTGGAGGCATTGCTTAAATTAAATGAGGTTAAAAAGATGCTGGAATAATTTATCAGCTTTATTGTCAGGGGAGTAGCAATAAGTTGATAAAAATTTCTTTCGGATTATTGGACTTTAAAAATTAAGGCGTAAATTTGCATTCACAATCGCGGAAATAAACGTTTTTCTGTGTGAAAGTAACAAGCGAAAGTAGCTCAGCTGGTAGAGCACGACCTTGCCAAGGTCGGGGTCGCGAGTTCGAATCTCGTCTTTCGCTCACATAAAGCCCTTGAAGAAGGGCTTTATTATTTAGATGGCAATTATAGTGGAATTGATTTTGCTTTTTCTATATTAGTTGTCGCTAATGTTGCCGGGATGGTGGAACTGGTAGACACGCAAGACTTAAAATCTTGTGACCTCACGGTCGTGCGGGTTCGATTCCCGCTCCTGGTACACGGTTTGTTCTGTTAGGCAAACATGAAAAAGCCGCTTAAATTTATTTTAAGCGGCTTTTCTTTTAGGTGGTTTTTAGATTTTTACTCCCAGTACCCATTATACCTCCCCATCCAGTAAGCCACGAGGTAATAGGTGCCACTTACTTCAGTTTTTCCACCTCCGCTAATGTTTAATTGTTTTGGGTTGGTGTTCCATCTAAAGGCATTGCCTTCAGGAGAAGGGATGGCGGTGTAAGCTTGTGGGCTTCTTCCTCTGCCGGGAAATTCATCTACCCTTAGGTCCCAGCGATGGCTGTTGTCGATAGACCAGGTAATCATGTCCAAAGGAAAAGTCTTGATTTCTCGCAAGGCGATGTTTAAATCCTTGTCCTCCTTTAATAAAGCGCTGGCAAAAACATTCCAAACAGGCATATTGTCTGTTTTTACCGCTTTCCATGATCTTTGAAGGCTCTGTAAGTAAAGCGGGTAGTTGGGGTCTTCTTTAGGTGTGTATTTGAGTAAGTTGTAATAAGGGAAGAAATTTAATATGTCATCAGAATGGCTGATATCAAAGGGATCAGTCATCTTGGCCTGTAATGCATTTTGGGCATAGCCTTCTTTTTCTACGAGGTGTTGATAAACCTTTTTGTATTTGGCCTTTCCGGTGAAATGATAGGCTGTTTGTAAAGATGAAAGGATCTGCAATGAATTCAAACCTTTTTCGTAATACCAATTGGAAGATCTGTTTAGTGAGTCGGGAGTCCAAATGGCCCATCTGGTAGGTTTTCCATCGTAATCGATTAATTGTAGGTCATTGTCTACAATATGGCTAACAATTCTGTCGATCAAGTCTACTACCTTCTTTTTGTCCGCCTCATCAGCTACCAGATCATGGTAGAGCGCCATTGAAAATAAATGGCCGACAATCTCATCGGAGCTGGTATCGCCCAGCCATTGCCATTCTCCATCCGGCGATGGATGCCAGTTTTTAGGATGAGGAGACCTTGACGGAGCCAATAGATCTTCTGATCTTACATAAGATCGGGCGGGATATCCTGGTATTCCGGTAACTGTCTCCAATCTTTCTAGGGCTTCAAAGGTTCGTTTTGCTTTGGCTTTTGCATCTTCGCTTTTGGTGACGCCATATCTGAATGATTCGGCAATGAGGTAACAGGATGTCCATAGGCCGTCATTGTCTTGGTTTTCTAAAAAACTACTGTTGATGTCTCCCGCGATGGCTAATTTAGACCTGTTGATGATGCCTATCCGGTTATGTCTTTTTTCGATGATGTCTTCAATTCTATTTGCCTTTTGTTCCAGAGTCATGGCTTTTAATCCGATCTCTGAGATGCCATTGGGTGTTGCTACCCATACTTTTCCGGGTTCAATGGGTAGGATGTCGTTGATTTGGTCATCTGCCAACCATCTTTTGCTGGTGTAATATCTCCAGTTTTTGCCCTTGCGGATCAAACCTTTAGGAGTGCCTATCCATAGCAAACTGTCTGTTTCAAGTATTGTTGTGGCAGGGCCATATGGTAGCCCATCTGCACCTCTTTTGAGCCAGTGGTTACCATCTGAGGCGAGAGCAGCAATCGCTTTAGGGGAGCTAAATAAGATGTCCTTTCCGTTCATTCCTGTGGTGACAGTCAGGTATTGGCTATCATGTCCAAGCGCTAGACCTATTTTGTCGATGTCTAGCCATTCAGCTATTTTTTTCTGCCAGAGTCCTTCGTCTGAAGCAATCCAAACGGTGCCATCACTGTCCTGTGTGATGGCGTTGATTTTTATTTCGGGGAAAGAAAGGTCTTTTTCCCATGAGCCATTCCATATGTACAAGCCGTTGGTAGTTCCTGCCAATAGGGAGTTGTTGTCTGTCCAAAGCGTGGCAGTAATGGCTTGGCTTCCATGAGTGCGTGGAGGGTTTGGGATTCTTTCTCCTTTTTCAGACCAAATCGTCTTATCGTTGTTCATCCAAACGGTTTGTGATTGATCAGTGCTGGCATTGATAATTCCTGAGACAAAAGGTTTACCTGTCCACTTTTCGCTTTGGTAATAAAATATGCCATGTGAGGTGATGGCTTTGATGGTGTCTTGGATTTTAAACAATTTAACGACGTCTAGTCCTGCTTGTGGAGGAAGTGTGATGCTTTTGCTAACTTCTTGGTAATATTCTCCAGAATGTAGCTTCTGAGAATAGGTGGTGTAGGTGCCAAAGCATTGGATGAATAATTGAAAAATGATAAATTTTAATATTTTCATTTTAGGGGTTTCTATTTTTATGGTGAGAGGTGATAAGCTGAAAGTTTTTTTTGTGCTGAATAGCTAAACTCTTGATATACTACTGATAGGGATAAAAATTAGGCTATTTTTTTATTTAATAAAAGGTCTTAGATTTGTTAAATAAATAAGTTGTTAAAGTCTATTTTTATTAATATTACCTTAAATTATATTAATTTAAGGAACGGCTTTATTGGGATGAATTGCTTTTCTGAAGAATTGTTACTCAGTCATTCTAAGAGTCTTGGTATTTTTTTGAGGATATTAAAAATATAGGTGTGCATTCAATTACCTTTTTATGACTAATCTGCTGAATACTGCCACTACTGAATGCTTATGGAAACAAAAGCAATTGCTCTTGCTTAAAGAGGGGGCGATTAAGGCTGTTTTGATAGGTCTTTTTTCATATTGTTTATTAGGGACCTTGACCTTAATGTACTACAATACAGAAATGATTGTATCTCCATATATTTTCATAAGTATAATTACACCATTAATTCTTCTTGTTTCTTGGTTTACTGCTAACAAACTAAAAAACCCATTTATTCTGGCCTATGGCAATTCGATTGGGCTTATTTCATGTAATGCTGTGATTACGTCCATGACTTTGAGTGAAAGGTCTTTAGGTCCGTTGATACTTTCAAATATCCCTATTTTTATCATTCCTGCCTTATTTCTTGTTTGGAAGAGCAAGCATATGATGGTTTTACTTATTTATGGTTTGTTGATTAATTTTGTTCTTTTTGAGTTGCTCAGTTCTTTTTCCGCAAATGATATTCTTCGATGGTGGCCGATTGCAGTCGCGATTTGTATAAGCGCCTATTTTTTGGTAGAAAATAAATACAATGGGGCTAAGGGTTATTTCATGCTCAATCAGAATTTAAAAAATAAGCAAAAGGAATTGGAAGCCGAAATTGATACAAAAAATAAGCTATTTTCAATTATAGCGCATGACCTGCGTAATCCAATTGGTAATCTTTATACCTTGTTGGAGTTTGCCAGTGAGTACAGTGTGCAAGGTGATAAAGAAAACCTTGATACTTTTTTGAAGGTTGCGAAAGCCTCTTCAAAAAGTTCTTTTGAGCTATTGGATAACTTGTTGAAATGGGCTCAGAATCAGTTGAATGCGATTAAGGTTGAGCTATTAGAGGTGGATCTGCTAGAGAAAGCAGAGAAAGTGATCGGAATTTATGCCAGTCAAATAAAGGAGAAGCAATTGGAAATTAAAACTCAAATTAAAAAAGGGGATAGGGTTTTGGCTGACAAGCCGGTACTGCAGACTGTTATCAGAAATATTATGTCTAACGCGATCAAATTTTCGCCTCAAAAAGGGGTTATTATTATTCATTATGCAGACAAAGTTTTAAGTATAAAAGATCAAGGGAAAGGAATGACCAAAGAAGAGGCAAAGACCTTGTTGGCCGGTAAATTCAATAAAAGTTCGATGGGAACCAGAGGGGAGAAAGGTACCGGATTGGGTCTTTCCTTAGCCAATGATCTGATGCGAAAAATGGGAGGTGAACTCAGGGTGGAGAGTAGTCCAAATGAAGGGGCTTCTTTCCAGTTGGTTTTTAAATAAAAGCCAAATCAAGAAGTTTTTGAGGAGTAGTCCGGCAAAAAATAGTGTCCTTCTGCTAAAAGGAGTATTGTTTTTACATTATCTGATAGTGGGCTTTTGATGAGTTATCTACGTTATGAAAAGGTTATATTGTCAAAAATATGCAATTCAACTGTGTTTCCATTGTCAATAAAATAACAATCAGCTAGGTTGTCAATAGGGAGTTTATCTTTTATTTCCTTGCTAAAGTGGCCAAGTTTCCCTCTTCCATGATTGTGGTAGGGAGGGCTGAAAAGAAACTTAAGGGTGTAATTAATAATGTCCTTTCTGGCCAATTCATTGGGCATTATTCGGTGGGTAATAAAGTAATTTGTCAAATGAGACCAAATTTTTTTTCGTGCAGATTCCTCTAATAGGGGAGGTAAGAATAGTCTGCTGGCTATTTTTTCACCATTAGGATCAGTCGAACCAAAAGGGTAATGGTGAATGTCTAAAAGGTCTGCGGTAACCAATTTCATATTGTTGGACTTTTATTACGGATTATTATTGATTCACTCCATTGGTTTATGGGGTGTTTGATTGAGAGATTGCCTAAGCCAGGCAGTGCTTATAACCAGTAAATGTAATAATTATATCAATTTAAGTATGTTATGGTAAATATCAAATGGTAAAAGGTAAAAATAAATAAAAAAAATTATAAAAAAGTTCTTTAATCTCTGAGAATGTGAAGGGTATATGATAGAAGTTAAGGGGGTGAAATATTTTATTTCACTTTAATTTTGCAAGTTGTACAAATTCTGATTTCGCCTTATTCAGTAGTAGAAGTTTTAACGGGTATGTAATGGTTTGGCTAAGGAGGTCTATCGTCTTTTCAGGCCAAATCGTTTTATTGTTGTATATCCAGACCATTTGTGAATTGTTGGCGGTAGCATGGGATACAATATGTATACAGAGTAATTCATAAAAAATGCCAGACCGGATTAATCCCAGCCTGGCTTCTCGTCGGGGTGACAGGATTTGAACCTGCGCCCCTCCTGACTCCCGTCAGGATACGCTGTCTGGTTGTCTAATAATTAATAATTTTGGATTCGTTCAAGATACCTTCGGCTTCCTAAATTTTTTATTTGACGTTCTTTTCGGACTGCATCGGAACGGTCATTAAAAAATTCGACATGAACTATTTCCCAAGGTATACCAGCTTTAGTAGATTTATTTCGGCCTGATTGATGTCGCTCAAAGCGCTCCAAATGGTTTTTACTTTGCCCCACGTAATACCGGTCAGTTGAATGCGAATACAATATGTATACAGAGTAATTCATAAAAAATGCCAGACCGGATTAATCCCAGCCTGGCTTCTCGTCGTCCTCCCGGGACAATTTTCGAACCATTTTTTGGAAGATTTAAAATTATTAGCCTCGAAAAACGATGCGTAAGTAATTAAAAATCAACCACATATATTGAATTTATTTTTCTTCGTATACAATCAGAAAGAGAAACATTCGTCTTGGTTCGAACTAACCGGTGCAAAGGTATGAAGAAAATATCGAGAAGCAAGGAGACACCGCTGTTTCTTATCATTTTTATTTTGACAGGCTAAATTTACGCTTCCTTTCAACAAGAGATGTAAAGCTCCAATTATGAGGTTGCAGCAAAAAAAAATCTCCCAACTTGGGTAGAACTTGGGGAAATATTGTGCTCAAAATCATAAAGTTTGTACTTCATTTGGGAATACTTGTCTCTAAAAAGCCTGTAGCCCCATAAAATTGGCGGATATGAAACACGCTCTACAAAACATCATTTTGGAGATACACCAAAAGGAAGACAAGATTTCATCGCAAGGCAAAACATTGATTGATGAGGCCTACGAAATGACACTGTATCTCCAAGACCTACTATTCTCGGCTAAAGGACACATTATCGAGAATGGCTTCTGCAACGATGCTGAAGAAATCAACTTCTTCCGAACGATAAAACCGCAGATACTCGGTAAACTAATCTACTACAACAAGGTTTACCGCATTGAAACAGCCTGCCCCGTGGACAACGGGAAAATGTATTATGGATATTTTTCAACGCAGTTGGCCAACCTAAAACGGGAATACATGGCACATGTCTGTAATACCGATTTTTACCGTTATTACCGCTCAGGACGAACGGATCGTGACGACACCTATTTTAAGCGTGGAAATATCAATTACCACGATGGACTTAACAGTATAGTGTTCGAGATAGATCCGTTATTCTCAACTTTTTTTGATTACAAGATCGCAAGGATCATTGCCAATGAATTGCTTTATTCCTACCTGCTGACCAAAATCAATCCTGAAGAAAACCCGGACACCATATTGCAGAAGCCGGAAAGTTCCAATGACGTTTTCTGGACAGACAGCAAAAACGCGCTCATTGAATTGGTTTATGCACTTCACGCTTCCGGTGTTATTTCACATGGTAAGATCGGCATCCGAAAAATAAGCCTGATGTTCCAGATACTTTTCCGTATTCCTCTCGGAGACCTGCATCACGCTTTTCACCGGATGAAAACCCGGGCTGGTTCGAGAACCGCATTTCTGGATCAGTTGAAATTATCTCTCGAAGAATACATGGATAAAGATCTTTGACAGCATCCAAAAGGTCAAGTTCAAGGCAGTGCATTTTATGTGCTGCTTTCTTTTTGCCCATATCCGCCAATTGGTAAAATCTCTGTTCCGTTCTCCAACGATATACTCTACAAGAATTAACCCATTGTTTTTCAGCTAATTCTCATTACTGCTAAAATTTTAAAAAAACAGCTAAACCAATTGGCTAGCCTTGGCAGACAAACCCTTCCACACTCCTGAATTTTGTAATGAAACAAAAACGGAGTCCTTATGAATATTGATAAAATGGAATTTACGGCATGGATGGAACGCATTATGGGGCGCTTTGACATACTTAGCGACCATTTAGAGGATGTGCAGAAAAAACGCAACTGCATAGATGGTGAGGAGTTGCTCGACAATCAGGATCTGCTCCAGATGCTAAAAATAAGTAACCGTTCCCTGCAACGCTACCGCTCCATCGGCAAGTTGCCCTATTACACCATAAGTGGAAAATTGTATTACAAGCTCTCCGACGTCCATCGCTTCATCCGTGAGAGTTTCAGGGCTCCGGTCCCCAAAACGAACGCCAACAAGTGACAAACACTGCCAGTGGATGCCAATTGAAGCAAAACGATGAGTACGTCTTTTACTTTCGGCACTGAACTTTAAAATTTTCAAGCGATGAGTGAGCAAACGTTAGATAAACCACAAGTACCGGAACAACTCTCGGACATATTGCTGGTACTGGATAAGGAGAAAAAGAAAATCCAGGCTGTAAAAAGCATTGACAAAAATGGGAAAATGGAAACGGTTGATCCTACAAGGAAAAACCAGAACCAGTTTATGCGGGTGGACAGACATGGCGATTTCTTTTCCAACTTCTTCTCCAACTTTTTCAGCCAGTTGAAGAACCCCACCAACTTCTCTTTTTTCAAAGTTCCCTCACCTATTGCCATTGATACGGCGGATAAAATGCAAAAGCAGGTAAGCAGTCCAACTCCTGAAGGCGAACACCTACTAAAACAGCACGAGATCAAACCGGAAATAAAAGAGAAACAAAAACAAGAAAATCAAAATGATATGGAAACGACACAGAAAACCCCGGAAACCAGCGAATACCGCTACAAGCTGGAACAGATTGATTGGGAAACCATGAACAATCTTGGATTAGGTAAGGAGCGCCTTGAAAAAATGAACCTCCTTGAACCTTTACTGAAAGGCTATAAGACCAACGAACTTGTACCGGTAAGCCTAAACCTTGGTACTGCGGTAACCCGAATGGACGCCCGCTTATCCCTGCAACCCAATGATGACGGACAGGTGGTGGTTGCCATTCACGGCATCCGTAAAGAGCCAAACCTGAACTTTGAGTTTTTCGGCCATAAGTTTACCGATGAGGACAAGAAAAATCTACTCGAATCAGGAAATATGGGACGTGTGGTTAACCTGACCAATCCCAAAACAGGCGAAACACTTCCGTCCATTGTCAGCGTAGACAGGCTGACCAATGAACTGGTCGCATTACGGACGGATTTTATCAGAATCCCGGATGAGATCAAAGGGGTAAAACTGGGCGATGCGCAAAAACAAGCCTTAATGGAAGGTAAACCGCTTTATCTGGAAGGTATGATTTCCAGGAAAGGAACCGAGTTTGCGGCTATGGTTCAGTTCAACGCGGACAAACGCTATGTGGAGTTTCTTTTTGACAGGAACAATTCCAATCGGCAAACACAGAGCAATGTTCAAAACAATCAGCAAAACCAGCCGCAGGAAGCTCCACGAACATTCCGGGGCAAGGAACTGGACGAAGAGCAATACAATAAGTTCAAAGCCGGTCAAACGGTGTACGTAGATGGCCTGGTGGATAAAAAGGGGCAAAAATATCAGGGATATATCACGCTGAATCAGGAAACAGGCAGAACGGAATTTTCTTTCCGAAATCCTGATAAGCTCAAAGAGCATGCAAAACCTACCGAACCCCACAAAACCCAAACAGCAGTCAACTCAGAGGGAAAAACCAACGAAGCTACCAAGAATATCAAAGAGCCTTTGAAGACAGCGCAACAAACCCCGAAAGACAAAAAACAGCAGCAACAACAGGAAAAACCCAAAACACCTGCAAAGGCCAGAAGCAGAAAAATGTAGTAAAGTATGAAAACAGTCATTGCAGAAAAACCAAGTGTAGCAAGGGAAATAGCCAGCCTGTTGGGAGCCACCGAAAAGAAGGAAGGTCACCTGACAGGCAACGGCTATTTTGTTACCTGGGCATTCGGACACCTTGTCGGGTTGGGAATGCCCGAAGATTATGGCATAACGGGATTTGACAAAGCAGCTTTGCCGATATTGCCCCATCCGTTTTTACTGGCAGTCCGCAAGGTGAAAAAAGACAAAGGCTACACCACCGACGCAGGAGCGATAAAGCAACTGAAAATCATTGAACAGCTTTTTAACCGAAGTGATGGCATTATCGTAGCGACCGATGCCGGACGTGAGGGCGAGCTCATATTCAGATACATTTACGAGTACCTGAAATGCATCAAGCCCTTTCAGCGACTTTGGATCAGTTCCCTTACGGAAAAAGCCATTAAACAGGGTTTTGACAACCTCAAAGACGGAAAGGAGTTTGACGGACTATACCAAGCGGCACAAGGCAGAAGTCGTGCAGACTGGCTGGTAGGAATCAATGCCACGCAGGCACTCTCCATTGCGGCTGGCAATGGTGTTTATTCGCTTGGACGGGTACAGACGCCAACACTAGCTTTGATATGTAGGCGTTACTTGGAAAACAAAAACTTTTCGGTACAGAAATACTGGCAGATACAGTTGTCGCATACCAAGGAATTCATCGAGTTTAAAAGCCTTTCCAAAAATAAGTGGGATAACCAAAAACTGGCAGAGGACACCTTGAAATCCATAGAGAGAAACGGGAATACGGCTGCTGTCACATCCGTAGAAACCAAAAACGTTACAGAACAGCCGCCCTTGTTGTTTGACCTGACCGGCTTGCAAAAAGAAGTAAACAAAAAACTGAACCTATCTGCGGAAGAAACCCTCAAAATTGCTCAAAGTCTTTATGAGAAGAAGTTTATCACCTATCCACGTACCGGAAGCAAGTACATACCCGAAGGTATGTGGACAGAGATTCCCAATCTCATAAGAGCTTTGCAGGATAGGGACACCTGTAAACAAGCCGTTGCCAAAGTGAAATGGGGACGTTTCAATAAACGCATCGTGAATGACCTGCGCGTGACCGACCACCACGGGTTATTGACTACCGACACAATCCCATCGGCACTGAATGCAAAGGAAAATGCGGTTTATGATATGATTGCCTTTCGACTACTCGAAGCGATTTCCGGTGCCTGCACCAAGGAGGCCACTCATATTACTTTACAGGCATTGCATTACGATTTTACGACAAAGGGCTGCAAGGTGCTCGAACCCGGCTGGCGTTCCATCAAAGGTAACTTCACCGATGATGATGCAGAACCTATAGAGGATCTACCGGACATAAAAGAAGGTGATGTACTCAAAATCAAACAAGCCGCAGTTTTGGAAAAGAAAACCAAGCCTCCCGTATTATACACCGAAGCAGGGCTTTTGTCGGCTATGGAAACGGCGGGAAAGGATATCAAGAACGAGGAAGAACGGAAAGCTTTGCAGAATATCGGTATTGGCACTCCGGCTACAAGAGCCGCAATAATCGAAACCCTGTTTACCCGCAATTATATCCAGCGGGAAAAGAAATCTTTGATTCCTACGGAAAAGGGATTGCAGGTATATGAGTTGGTCAAAGACCGGAAAATTGCAGACGTGGCCATGACCGCCGAATGGGAACTGGCACTTCAGAAAATCGAAACCAGTGAAATGAATGCCATAGCATTCCAAAAGGAAATGGAGGCCTATACCAAATCCATCACCGGAGAACTGTTGCAAACTTCCATTGCCAAGGATAATTCACCCGAACTTGTCTGTCCGAAATGCAAAAAACAAAAACTGCTCATCCGGGATAAAATCGTGAAGTGTCCGGACGAGGCTTGCAATTGGGTCCAGTTTCGCATTGTTTGCGGCGTGCAAATCGGCATTGTTGATATTGAAAGCCTGGTGGATAACGGCAAAACATCGCTTATCAAAGGAATGAAAAGCAAGGCGGGAAAGACGTTCGATGCCTATATCGTCTTGAACGACAAAGCTGAAAGCTCCTTTGAATTTGAGAAGCGGAAAAAGAAATAGTTTATATAAATCTTATTCAACGGCGATAAACGCCGTTATTTTTATTTTATATAAACAAAATATTTACGTATCTTTGTTTTGACGGCGATAAACGCCGCCTAAAATAAATTATGTAAACATGGCATCCAATCCTGAAAGACGACGATTATTGGAACAGATAATACCCGAAAGTATGATTGTAACCCGTAACTGGCTTATGGAAGAGGCTTCTTTGGACAAACATGCCATAGACAACCTGGTAAAAAGCGAACAGTTGAAATTACTGTGGAAAGGGCTATATACAAGGGGGAGTATCCTGCTTTCCTGGCAAAGTATGGTCTATACCTTGCAAACCGTTATGAAAACGGATTATGTGGTAGGTGGGCTGTCGGCTCTTGAATTAAAAGGGTTTTCGCATTACATACCCGTTTCCCAAAAAGAAACCATCCGTCTATACGGTAATGATAAATTACCCTTATGGACGAACGAACTATCGGAAAACATAGCTTTTATACGCCATACCCGGAATGAACTTTTCTCCGGTATGGAAAGAGATATTTCCGGGAAATACACCAGTTCCGTTTCTTGGAAAGAAGGTTTCAAAGACCTGAAAATATCATGCCCGGAAAGAGCCTGCTTGGAAATGCTCAACGACGTTCCCAGAAAAATATCATTTGAACATGCAGATCAGCTCATACAAGGAATGACCTCCCTTTCCCCCCGAACCTTGCAACGATTATTGGAGGCGTGCACAAATGTCAAAGTCAAACGGCTTTTCCTTTGGTTCGCTTCAAGGCATAATTATACATGGTTTTCAAAGCTGGATACGGAACATATAGCCCTTGGGTCCGGCAACCGGGTAATTGCAAAGGAAGGAGAGCTTGATAAAACATATAAAATAACCGTACCCAAGGATTTTCAACCCTAACAGATGAAGAAAGACAGTATTTATTACCGGCAGGTCCAGTTATTGGTACGCATCCTGCCACTTTTGGACAGTGAGAAATGTTTTGCCCTGAAGGGCGGAACCGCCATCAACCTTTTTTACAGGGAACTTCCCAGACTATCAGTTGATATTGATTTGCTCTATCTGCCCTCAGAGGGACGTGAAGAAGCACTCGCTAATATCCGTGAAGCATTATCGAGATTGAGCGAACTGATTAAGAAAACCATTCCGGGCATTCGCATACAGAACACGCACGAACAGGGGAACGCACTCCGTCTTATTCTGCAAGTGGAAGATATACGTGTCAAAGTGGAGTTGTCACCGGTTATCCGGGGATCGGTATTCCCTGAGGTTCGCATGGAAGTTTGTGAAACCGTAGAGCGTGAATTTGGTTACGCCGAAATACAGGTAGCATCATTACCCGATTTATACGCGGGGAAGATTGCCGCGGCATTGGACAGGCAACATCCCCGTGATTTGTTTGATGTAAAGTTTCTGCTCGAAAATGAGGGGTTTACGGAAAATCTACGAAAAACATTTCTTGTGTTCCTGATCAGCCACCAGCGACCAATGGCTGAACTGCTTGCGCCACACCGCAAAGACATACGTGAAATATATGAATCAGAATTCGCACAAATGGCAGAGGTGGATATTTCCGTAGAAGTACTGGAACGGACAAGGGAGCAACTGGTGACCGTTATCAATAAAGAAATGACTCCAGATGAGAGGGCATTTTTGTTGTCTTTTAAAGAACGAAAACCGCAATGGGAGTTATTGGGTCTGCCCAATATGGAGGAAGTCGCTCATTTGCCATCTGTTCAGTGGAAACTGCTCAATCTCTCAAAAATGGACGAAAAGAAACACAGGCAAGCAGCCGAGAAACTGAAAGAGGTACTTTTCAATAACAAAACGTGATATTTTAAAAGCATCCTATTGTTGGCAGGATAATTCAAATTCTTGACAATCCCATAAATGCCCTCCGACATTCCGGAGGGTTTTTGATTTTAATTACTGTCCTGTAAAAAGCAACGATAAGCCAAGTCCTACCCTTCAACGCCAAGCCCTGCCACTTCTATAAAAATCCCTATTTGCTGCTCTAATTTTAGACTTCAAGAAAATTCTAAAGAAAATTAGTATGGATACGCAGCGAAAAGACTTGTCTTATTTCAGGCTACAGCTACAAGAACTATTAAATACCAGCTTTCCCGAAAAAGCTTTTGACACAAAATTTATAGACCAGCGTTCCTCCTGGGCTGCCAATGCCTATGAGGGCGCTTTTATGGCGGGAAATCCCATAGAACAATGCGATGAAATAGCAAATTACATTCTTTTTGAGGGCTTGCATTTTTCCAGATTCGATACCGTTTTCCAAGTGGTCTGCAATGAGTTCGACACCAATATGGCAGATGAGGAGTTGCGACCGTTCGCCCTGAAAATGCTCCCTATTTGTGAACCTGTTTTCGCTCGATATGAACTGACCGATGATTTCGCATACGGGTATGAGTTTGACCTGCTCTATACCGAACTCACCGGAACCATAGCCATCTGGATAGAGGAAAATGGGCTTCAGTAAAAGGCAACATCTCCAACAGAATATTGATGCTTTACGGATTGCTTTTAAACTGGAAAAGGAGAAACGACAAGCCACCGTAGGCGAAAGACTGCTCTTGATGCAATACAGCGGATTTGGCGGTCTTAAATTCGTGCTGAACCCCATAGCAAACGAAACAGACATCAATCATTGGAGAAAAACCGAACACGATCTTTTTCCACTTACGCAGGAACTCCACCAGCTACTCAAAGAAAACTCCCAGGACGATAAGCAATATCGCAGATATGTGGATAGTATGAAAAGCTCCGTACTGACAGCTTTTTATACCCCGCCACAAGTCATTGATGCAATTTCATCAACCTTGCGTGACAGCGGTCTGAAGATGGATAAATTTCTAGAACCCTCCGCAGGAATTGGCTCATTCATCCAGTCCTTTTCAGAAAGCCAAATCCCAAGTATTACCGCTTATGAAAAAGATCTGCTCACCGGCAAGATTCTAAAGCAGCTATATCCCGAAAGTAATATCCGCATCAGCGGTTTTGAGGAAATACCCGAAAGGGAACAGAATACTTATGATGTGGTTGCCAGCAACATCCCGTTCGGCGATACTTCCGTGTTTGACCTTTCCTATTCTAGGAGTAAAGACACGGCAAAAGTACAGGCGGCCCGGAGCGTCCACAATTACTTTTTCCTGAAAGGAACGGATATGCTCCGTGAGGGTGGTGTATTAGCGTATATCACTTCACAGGGGATTCTAAATAGTCCGAAGAACGAGCCAATCCGCCGGGCATTGATGGAGAATAATAACCTGGTTTTAGCCGCTCGATTGCCCAATAACCTGTTTACCGACTATGCCGGAACAGAGGTTGGCAGCGATCTGATTATCCTCCAAAAGAACACGGCAAAGCAAAACCTGAGCGAAGTTGAAGAACGGTTTTGTCAAAGCAGGCAAACAGAATATGGCACCCCGGGTAATGCCATTTTTCAGGACAACACAAGAATTGTACATACCGACTGGAAATTAGACACTGATCCCTACGGACAGCCTGCATTAATCTACACGCATAAAGACGGTACGAATGGTATCGCTAAAGACCTCAAACAAATGCTTTCCGAAGATTTTGGAAAGCACTTGAATTTGAATTTATACAAAGAGGAACGGAACGATCAGTCCTTTATACAAAGTCCTTTCACTCCAACGGTTAATCCTCCGGTTATCGATCCTGTCATCATTAGGCAGGAACCGAAACCCGTACCTGCTGCCTATCAAGAAAGTCCAAAAGAATTAAAACAGCTAAGCATTTTCGACCTGTTTGAAAATACAGACGAACCCGTAACAGTTGCTGCTACATCCAAAGGAACGCTACAACCCAAAAGGCAAACCTCTAAAAAAAGAAGGGCGGCAATAGGTCGCCAGACAAACCTGTTCGGTGGAGTGATGCAACAACCACATACACCACCAAAACCTAACGGAACTGCACAAATAAACGGAAAAAAACAGGAAGCTATCGGTGACCTGTTTTCACAAATAAACGGGAATGGTCAGACTGAAAAGCAAGCCGATTCCAGCATTATTGCTGAACCTGCCCCGTATAGTGGCGAATTGCAACCCTTCCACAGAAACGATTGCCTTGTAGTGGATAAGGGATGGGTGGGTCATTTGCAGGATGTAGATACAGCAGACGGTTCGGCTATTTTCCACCCGTTACAATTACCGCCTTTACAAAAGGCAAGAGCCGAAGCCTATATCGAAGTGCGTGATGTTTACCAAAAGCTCTATATCAAAGAAGCGGAACAACAGCGTGAACATCAAGAAGAAAGGGAAAAGCTTAACCGCCTTTACGACGTCTTTGTCAAAAGGTGTGGCAACCTTAATAGTGCCGAAAATATCAAGCTCATCAAAACAGACAGTTCCGGAAAGGAAATCCCTTATCTGGAGCGTGTTGTTGGCGGGGTGGTGCATAAAGCGGATATATTCCATCGTCCTGTAAGTTTCTCTACCGCAACATTAGCTACCGACAATCCTAAAGAGGCATTGGCGGCTTCGCTCAACAAATACGGAAGCGTGGATCTGGGCTATATGTCCGAAATCAGCGGTATGACCGACGATGCCTTGAAAGAAGCCCTGCATGGTCGTATTTTTTACAACCCACTCCAAAAGGAATACGAAATATCCGAACGCTGGATTGCTGGCAATGTGGTCGAAAAGGCTGGAGAGGTACACGCCTACCTCAAAAACAATCCCGATGATACGGAAGCGAAAGCAAGTCTTACCGTTCTGGAAGAAGCCCGACCAAGGCGTATCGAGTTTGAAGAGCTGGATTTTAACCTCGGTGAACGCTGGATACCCACTGGTATTTACGCCCGTTTTGCTTCGCATTTGTTTGATACGGAAGTGCTGATCCATTATTCCGATAGCACCGATGACTTTTCGCTAAAATGCGACCGGAAGAATGTGCATATATGGGACAAATACGCCGTCAAATCGGAAAGCCGAACCTTTGACGGGATAGCCCTGCTAAAGCATGCATTGGTCAATACTACACCCGATATTACCAAGAAAATTAAGGTCGATGATAAAGAGGTCAAGGTGCGGGATATGGAAGCCATCCAAATGGCGAACACCAAGATTGACGAAATCCGAACCGCTTTTTCCGACTGGCTGCATGCGCAAAACGATGAGTTTAAAAAGCGGCTGACAGACCAATACAACGACACCTTTAACTGTTTTGTCCGCCCAAATTACGACGGAACCCATCAGGACTTTCCGGGATTGGACCGCAAGGGATTAGGTATGCAAGACCTGTATTCCAGCCAGAAAGATACCGTCTGGATGATTAAGCTAAATGGCGGCGCCATTTGTGACCATGAAGTAGGTGCAGGAAAAACACTGGTTATGTGTACCGCTGCACAAGAAATGAAGCGATTGGGATTGGCACACAAACCGATGATTATCGGGCTGAAGAGTAATGTTCACGAAATAGCCGAAGCCTACCGAACTGCCTATCCGCATGCCAAGATATTGTATCCCGGCAAGCAGGATTTTACGCCCAAGAACCGCCTGCGGATTTTCGGGGAGATTAAAAACAACGATTGGGACTGCATAATCCTTACGCACGACCAGTTCGGAATGATACCCCAATCGCCCGAAATGCAAAAAGAGATCCTCGAAATCGAACTGGACAGTGTGGAGCGGAATCTCGATGCGCTCCAAGCCCAGGGGAATGAAGTAACTCGGGGGATGCTTGCCGGAGCAATCAAACAGAAAGAAAACCTTGAAGTCAAGCTAAAGACATTGCAATACGATATCGAAAACCGCAAAGACGATGTCGTGGATTTCAAAATGATGGGCATCGATCATCTATTCATAGATGAAAGCCACCAGTTCAAAAACCTGATGTTCAATACCCGGCATAACCGTGTTGCCGGATTGGGCAATATGGCAGGGAGTCAAAAGGCGATGAACCTGCTCTTTGCCATCCGGACCATTCAGGACAGGAAGGATAGTGACATGGGAGCTACCTTTCTTTCCGGGACAACTATCAGTAATTCGCTGACAGAACTGTACCTGTTGTTTAAGTACCTCCGCCCACGTGCTCTGGAAAAACAGGGCATTAACTGTTTTGATGCCTGGGCTGCCATATATGCAAGGAAAACGACGGACTATGAGTTTTCGGTAGCCAATAACATTGTGGCGAAAGAGCGTTTCCGCTACTTTATCAAAGTGCCGGAGCTGGCTCAATTCTACTCTGAAATCACGGATTACCGAACGGCAAAGGATATAGGTATTGACCGTCCCGAAAAGAACGAGGTATTGTACAATATTCCACCCACACCGGATCAGCAGGTATTTATCCAAAAGCTGATGGAATTTGCCAAAAACGGTAATGCCACTTTGCTTGGGAGGGAACCGTTATCGCAAAGGGAGGAAAAGGCAAAGATGCTCATCGCCACCGATTACGCCCGTAAGATGTCGCTGGATATGCGTATGGTAAGCGGCAGGTACGAAGACCATCCCGACAATAAGGCTTCGCATTGTGCGGTAAACATTGCCAAATATTACAACAGGTACAACACACAGAAAGGAACACAGTTCGTGTTCTCCGACCTGGGCACCTATAAGCCCGGTGAATGGAATGTGTACTCCGAGATCAAACGCAAGCTTGTGGAAGATCACGGCATACCCGCACACGAAGTTCGATTCATTCAGGAAGCCAACAATGATAAGAAACGTAAGGAACTCATTAAGGGAATGAACGAAGGTAAAATCCGGGTGCTGTTTGGTTCTACCAGCATGCTGGGTACCGGGGTCAACGCACAGAAAAGAGCCGTTGCCGTGCATCATCTGGACACGCCGTGGAGACCGAGCGACCTTGCCCAACGGGATGGTCGGGCTATCCGCAAAGGCAATGAGATTGCCAAATTCTTCGCCGACAATAAAGTGGATGTTATCATTTATGCGGTAGAAAAATCATTGGACAGTTATAAGTTCAACCTTTTGTACAATAAACAGCTATTTATCGACCAGCTAAAATCCAACAACCTCGGCAAACGTACTATCGACGAAGGCAGTATGGATGAAAAATCGGGAATGAACTTTTCCGAATATGTAGCAATTCTTTCCGGCAATACTGACCTGCTGGACAAAGCCAAGATAGAAAAGCAGATTGCCGGATTGGAAAGCGAAAAACAAGCCTTCAACCGCTCCAAATTCAGTTCCAAGTACAAGCTGGAAGATACTATGGCAATGCTTGAAAGCGCCGAATCCCGCTTGCAGCGGATGAGTCTTGATTGGAATAATCTACAGGAGCGGATACAAAAGCGTTCGGACGGTACTGTTGCAAACCCCGTTCTGCTGGACGGATTATCACCCAATGCGGATATAAAACAAATTGGTGCAAAGCTCAACCAAATTGCTGACAAAGCCCGCACCGGAGGTGATTATCAGGAAATAGGCAGCTTGTATGGCTTTCAATTACTGGTCAAAACCGAAACATCTGAAAAAGAGGGGATGGATATACGGGTAAACCGCTTCTTGGTTCAGGGCGAAGGCAATATCAAATACACCTATAACAACGGTATCATCGCCAAAGACGAAAAGCTGGCCGCAATGAACTTTTTGAATGCCTTGGAAAAACTGCCCGGTTACATGGAGCAGGAACAGAAGAAAATAGCGGAACTTCAAAAAGATCTGCCAGTTCTCAAAGAAGTAGTAAACGGTACATGGGCAAAAGAAAGCAGATTAAGCGAGCTAAAAACCGAGTTGGCAGCTGTTGACCGTAAAATACAGCTATCCATTTCTCCTGAACCCAAGGAAGAGCAAAAAACGGCTGAGGTTATAGAACAAAGCCCTCTGGCAACCGTCGATATGGCTAACTCAAACTTGATGAGGAATGGAATTCACTGATCCCGAGGGCTATAATTTCACCCGTTTTGGGGAAATTAATTTTGCAACAGGAGTTACCCACAGTTACAGTTACACAGTTGTTATTGGGTATTTTTCTTGTCTTCGCCACGCCACTTTTCATTTGTTCTAATATCGGAATATGACACATATTGTCCAGTATTTGGCGCCCAATCAAAGTAAACTGCCTTCCCTAGTTCAATGTCCTTAGTCTGGTCTGTTGTCAGGGACAATTTTTGTTCAAATAATTTCTCCGTTTTATTGTTAGGGGTTTCAGCATATACTTCAAGTCTATATTCTCCAGAAACGAAATTCCATTGTTCATTTTTCGGCAGTAAAAAATGATGATAAACTGATATACCTGTCTTACTTGCAAAAAGTCCGCTACCTCTGACAATCCCATTGTCACCGTAAGCCCAAACATTAAAATTTTGTATTGTCTCAGCCCGGTGAATTTTCACAAACATATTTTGAATGTGTTGCCCTTGGTCAGCAGTCGCATAAAGTAATGTCCGAATAAATATTTTTGGTTTATCATTGCCATTTTGTCCAAGAAAACAGATGATTGAAGGTCGTGTCATTTTTAAACTGCCTTTCCTAATTCTCGTCAACCAAAAAGTTAGTCCAGAAATGATAAGTGATATTATTGAAATTGTCAAAGCCATGTTTTCTGTTGTCAATTGCCTGCACATCGGTTTCTGTTTTAAAAGGCCCTATGCCCCAAATATACGCATTAATCCCCTGTGTACGGAGACCATCGTAGCCCTTCCAACAATCACTTCTCATCCTGTTCATCCATCTTTTTAACAAGGCTTTCCCGCAGGGTGTCGATGAATTTGGTACGGTTGATTTTCCTGCCGCGCAGTTCCAGGTAGGTATGGTAAAAATCCCCTAGGCCAACATTGAACATCTTTTCAATTTTTTTTGTGATGACTTTTATATCAGCGTTTCCGTGGTCAAATACACCCTGAGCATGCATGGCATAGATGAGTTCGATTAAGGCCGTTTTGCTGCTCGTCCAGTTTAGGTTGGGATTTTTCGCCATTCGCTTGTCCAAGTAACGGGAATTATAAAGCTGGTCTTCGATATATACCTGTATCAGATCATTGGCTATAATTTCGGCAACCTTATAGTCGTGGGAGGAGGAAAAGTTGTGATCTGACTGGATATAGTACGGTTCTAAACAGAGTTTGTAATCGTGTTTTCCCCTGACAAAGAGGATTTCATCCAGGTAGGTGTTATTGGTGCGATAATACTTGTAAAACTCAAGATTCTCGTCAAAATACCGCTTGAGTTTGCGCAATTCCCTATTCAGGTACTTTTTAGTCGCTTTACAACCGTAAGGTTTCTTAGTCTCTATCCTGTAGATTGAGTTATAGAAAATCAGCTTTGAGACGATAATCGGTTTCCTGTGTTTGAAAAACTGAATTTCCTCGTTGGTGTCCTTAAACCCCTTTGTTAAAACATGCTCTTTAACTGTAGCCAGGCATCGAACAATAAGCTCAATTCCAGCCTCGATGCGCTGTATTGAAAAATCAGGTTCGATCTCCAATTCTTTTATTCCTGATTCCAGTTCCAGCAACCTTTGATTGAAAAATTTCTCCATAACGTAATTATGTTTGATGATAAAATTATCTTGAAAGATATGTTTTTCCGGGTATATGAACCTTTTAATACCTTCTTGCCTTAGCATCAGCGTATTATTATAGAGCTACCCGTTATTTTTTTTTTCGCTCTCTTTCACAACAAGATGCTGCAAGCTTGGATCATTTTTGATTCGCTCCAGCTCGTTCCCGACAATACCCAAAATGTCCGATTTTATCTGGCGGTAATTGTTTTCAATCTGTTCTTTCATCTTATCCTCTCCCTGCTCATCAACGAAAGAAAGAATCTGAGGTATCTCCCGATACGCTTTGGTTTCGGCGGCAACCTTTTCATTGTCCACGACAATTTCAGCGTGAAAAATCTTTTGCTCAATGCGTTCATCGTAATTATCCGATACTGATCCCACGAACATCCCCTGCGTAAGCGTTGAGATTTTGGAAGCAGGTATCAAGCTGTCCATTTGAGTGGATATGGAGGTTGATTTGTCGTTTCGATTAATGGTCAGGCTCTGGCGTTTCTGCAATACCTTGCCAAAGCGTTCCGAAAGATTCTTGGCGGTTTCACCAACCACCTGACCACTGAATACATTACCAACGGTATTTTGTATCACTTTGCTTTCCTTATCGCCGTAGTCACGGGTTAGTTGCGAAAAATCCTGAAATCCCAAACATACAGCCACTTTATTACTTCTGGCAGTTGCGATTAAGTTATCCAACCCCCTGAAATAAATCGTGGGCAGCTCATCTATGATCACGGAGCTTTTCAATTGCCCTTTTTTGTTGATAAGCTTGACAATCCTTGAATTGTACAAGCCCAACGCTGCCGAGTAAATATTTTGCCGGTCGGGATTGTTTCCCACACATAGAATTTTTGGCGCTGCCGGATTATTGATGTCCAGCGAAAAATCGTCTCCGGTCATTACCCAATACAACTGCGGACTGATCATCCTTGACAAGGGGATTTTTGCCGAAGCAATCTGCCCTTGTAACTGATCTTGTGCGCCACCTTGCCAGGCATCCATAAAGGGCGATAGATAATTTTCCAGTTCAGGATAGGAAGTCAAGATCGTGAAAACGTCTGCGTATTTTTTATTCAACAACTCGATAGCGTGTGGAAACGTACAGTATTTTCCATTATCATAAATTTTGAGAAACCAGATGATCGCTGCAAGCAATATAATTGGGGATTCCACAAAGAAATCTCCCTGCTTTTGTATCCAGCTACGGTTCAGGTTTAGCATGATGGTATAAGCTGCCTCGTAAGCATCGGATATGTCCGTCATAAAGTCGGGGTTCAACGGATTACAACGATGGCTTCTCCGTGGGTCGTCAAAGTTGATGACGTAAAACTTCGGTTTTACCTTGTACTTATCGCTGTGCTTCAATAAATGGTTGTAGGCAATGGTGGAAAGGTCGTCAAACTTAAAATCATAGATATACAGGGAGAAACCTTTCTCGATCTGCTGCTTGATGTAGTTGTTTACGATGGCATACGATTTTCCTGATCCCGGGGTTCCGAGTACTATCGTAGCCCGAAAAGGATTGACAACATTGATCCAGCCGTTGTGCTGTTTCTTGCTGTACCAGAATTTGGTAGGCAGGTTAATGGAATACTCGTTTTCCATCAATCTGGTTTCCTGCATGAAACTTTCGTTTTCGCTGTTGAACACATCATCCATAAGGTTGTTGTTAAGCAGGCGGTGCATCCAAACACCCGCCATCAATAGGGCAATGTATCCGGCAGCAAGGGTGAGTATATAAAGGGAAGTCCCAGCGACTGGCGATAGCTTCAAGAGTGGCGTATTCAGGAAAAACAATACAAACCCAATTCCCAAAGCAACAAAGATCTTGCTCCAGGTTATCTTCTCGTTCTTGACACCTTTGGTACCCAGACAGCTTAATGCCAGCAAAACCAATGCAAACAGTTTAGTATAAAGGGGATGTGAAAACAAGCCCGCCGTCCGGTTGAAATTTCCTAATATTTTGTTGATGATTTCCAGTATCCAACCACGCTCTGAAAAGAAACCGTAGCAAAACCAATAAAGGTGCATCAACACCAAAAGGATACTTACCGCACGCATAAAAGCCATGATTTTGGCCAGCCCCCGTAAATCGTCTTCTCCCTGCATTTTTTGTAATTAAATGTCCAAACGGAAATTTAAGGGAGAAGAAGACCGGCGATACGAATGTGGCAGTCAGTGGCGGAGCGTGGCAATGTTTGTCCAGATGCTATTGATGACCTCTTCGGCGTTTTTTTCTTTTCTTCATCCTATTAGCAAAAGCCTGTTCCTCATAATCTTCGCCTTGCGCTTCTGGCAGCAATCCACCCAATGCTTCGATTAGGCCACTTTCAGGCTTTTCAGAAGTATTCAAGAAGTTGAACAAGTGGTGCGGTTCTTCGGCAGGAAGAACAGCATCATTTGATGTGGATAGTTTGGATGGTGCCAGGGCAGGCTCTTTTATATCCGGTTTGATATTGTGGTTCCAGTAACCATTAAAGGTGTTGGCAGAAAATTCCTTTCCTAATCGTGAGCCGTTCCAGACCGTCTTGGAATTGTGGTCAATGAACGTCATTCCATAAATACGCCCGGTATCATTTCTCCGTGCCACTACGTTAATGCCCTGTTCAGCTAACTGCTTTTTAAAAGCCTGCTCATCGCTTGTGTTTTTCAGGGCAATGGTAACGGCTGCTTTTAAGGTCTGCTTGCTTGGGTCGTTTTTTAATGCCGTTTTACATTTTGCAAAATGCAATTCCAAAGCCGGAATCCCAGCATTCTTCCCGAAAAGCGAAGCCTTGAACGGATGTCCGGATTTTTCACCTTTTTCATTTAAGGGAATGTACAATAAACCTTGTTGGGGCTTTCCCTGTAATTCGCCCTCCACTTTTTCAGTAGTTATATTGAATAGGGAAAGCAAAGCATTGTATTCTCCCAAAGTCTGGAACTGGTAATAGCTGGGCAAGTGGCGAACAACCGAAGCGATTTGACTTTTTATATCACCTGCTCGGTAGTCCACCGGACGGAAAATCTTTTCGTTCAGCCGTCGTTCCTTATCGGTTGCAGGTATCAGACCGTACTTGCTTTCCAATTCGCGGCATACCTTCATCGACCGCACTTTCTCAAACTTGTCAGAAATCTTTTTGCCCTGCTCGTCCACGCAGACCGATACGATATGGATATGGCTTCGGTCAATATCGGTATGCTTGAATACGACAAAAGGCTGTCCACCGTAACCCATTCCCCGCATATATTCTTCCGCCATCTTCCGGAACTTCTCGTCGCTTACCTTGTCTTTCGGGTCCGGATTAAGGGAAATATGCAGAGTATGTTTTTCGGTATTGCGGTTGGCAATCAGATAAGGAGCAAAAGATTGGGCTAATTGTGGCACGGAATAATGCCCGCTTGCGTTTTCAATCATCTTATTGGCAAACAAAATCTTACCGTTTTCCTGCTCCACTTTAAGCTGATTGTACGCCAATGCCCCATATAAATTTGCGCTTCTACCGATCTTCGCAATCATTTTTACCGCTGTTTTTTCAGATATTTTGCATCAAACTCCGCGCTTATCTGAATGATTTTTTGACAAAGCACCGCCATTTCAGCCGTCTGTTTTTCCAGTTTATACAGATATGCTGCTGCTTTTTTCTCGGAAAAATGACGGTACAGCAGTTTCACCACCTGATTATAATTCACGCCAACGGAGCGGAATTGACTATGAAAGGAAGTCAAACGCATATAAAAATCCACCGTTCCTTTGTCAATTTGAATGGTCTTTACCGTGTTGTTGAAGATACAGGACATTATAAAATGTGCCTTTACCTGCATACTCGATTTGTCAAAAAGAGCAAGAAATCGAGCGTGTCGTTCTTGATTAAAGGAAATGGTGTACCGAATCTTCGCCGGATCCTTTTTTGGCCGGCGTCCGGTCTTTTTCACTTGTTTTTTGTTGTTCTCATTCATCGCTAATCCATTTTAATTACCACAGAAAACCCTGACTTCGGAAGGTGTTTTTAGCTCCCTGCAAGGGCAAGTTGTTTTGAGCATCGGAAATCGTTTGGAGATGCTCAAAACACAACTTGCCGTGTTCCGGTGAACACAAGAATCCGCCCTCCGGGACGGATTAGATATAGCAGGGAAAAACGGCTTTAGGCCGTTCCTGTTACCCCCCCCATTTTGTCAAAAGTCCTTTGCATAAATCTGCTATTAAAAATCCTTCTACAAAGTAAAGTCCTATCCATTAGAGCACTGCACTGTTGCGCAGTGCCAAACACTGCCCCTCAACGCCAAACAGTGCCACAGCTACGCCATCGAATAATATTGATGGGTTCTTTGTCCTTGAATGTTGGCAGGAAGACAGACCGTCCGTGCTTCAGGACCACCAGACGGCGTGCATTCAAGATGGCTGGTTATCCAGCCTGCTTGATTTCCGGAATACAAGAAAGCAAGATTGCAGGAAAGCTTGCTATCCATATATCCTGCCCACCTGATGAAATGCTTGAAGGACGGAATGAAAGCAAGACGTCAATCCTGCCTGATGAGCTACCGGAATGAATGCCGTGCTGCCGCACTGCAAGGAAGCAGGTATGATCGCAGGCAAGGCTGATAGCTATCCTGATAGAAAGCGGGAAATCAGAACGGCTTGCCGGAACGCCTGCAAGCCTGCAAACAGTAATTTGAAAACTTTAAATTTTTAAAATATGGACACAAAAAAGAGAACTCTGTTTATCGCCTTTTCTTCTCAAAAAGGAGGGGTTGGCAAAAGCACATTTACGACGCTTGCAGCGAGTACCCTGCACTATCGCTTAGGTTACAATGTAGCCGTATTTGATGCAGATTTTCCGCAGCACAGCCTGATGAAAATGAAGAAAAGGGATTTGGCCATGGTCATGGAAAACGAGGCTTTGAAAAAGCTGGCATACAAACAATTTACGACCATCAATAAAAAGGCCTATCCCATTATGCAGCACAGAGCTGACAGTGTGTTGGAAGCGGCTCAGGAGTTTGCAAATACTTCGTCTGTTCCTCTTGATGTGATTTTCTTTGACCTGCCCGGAACGGTCAACACGCCCGGAATCCTGAAGGCATTGGCTGGAATGCACCACATTTTCACCCCCATTACGGCAGACCGTGTGGTAATGGAAAGTACGCTCATCTTCACTCAGCTTTTGCAGGACGTGATTATGAAAAAGGGAGAAACTTCCATCGAAACCATTAACCTCTTCTGGAATCAGGTTGATGGCAGGGAAAGGACGCCGCTATACGCCGTATATCACAATCTCATCCATCAATTAGGGTTGAGTCTGATGCAGAGCCAAGTCAAGAACAGTACACGCTTTCGTAAAGAAAGCGAAGTGAACAGCAAGACCGTTTTCCGCTCTACCGTAATGCCTCCCGATGAACGCTTGATGAAAGCCTGCCAGTTAGACCTGTTCATCAGCGAATTTTTGAAAATCATTCAATTATAGCCTTATGGAGAACTATCATAAAAGAAAAGCCACGCCGGATATTAATGAGGAACTGATGATGAACCTGATGGTCGATGGCGTCAAAAAAGAAGGGATACGGCTTCCTCCTGAACCACCCGAAGTTCGGGAAAAGGAAGTGGCAAAAGAAGGCGTAAAACGGGAAGAATCACCACGGAACAAAGCTGTTCAAAGAGAAAAGAGCCGGGCGAGGAAAAATCTTGACGGAAGTTACGGCGACCATTTTTTGAAAAGCCACGCCATGACAAAGCGCGGTGATAAAAGCATTTATATCCGGCAAGAATACCACGAACGATTATCCCGTATTGTCCGGGTTATTGGAAAAGATGAAATACCCCTGTATGCCTATCTTGACAACATTCTGGAGCATCATTTTGAAATGTTTGAGAAAGCGATTACGGATGATTTCAATGAAAATTTTAAACCCATTTTTTAAAGCATTTGATAATGGAAATAGTAATGGTGATTTGCCTGCTGATAGTCATTGCCCTGCTTTTGCAGGACAAGATTGTCATCAATAAAAGATCAGACCAAAAACCCACGCAGGAAAAAGTGAATCCACACCTGCCTGATATTATGGGGCAACCCAAGCCTGTAAAACGACTTTCGGTGCCAAAGACTGCCAGGGAACGCCAAATTGAGGAACCGGAAGCGAATCCTGATAACTTAGACATCGAATACGACGAGAATGAGCAAGTCGCTATTCAAGTTCCGCAGGAAGAACTGGATGAAGTATTCAGCAATACGCCTGATTTTGAAGAAGAGGAAGAAGAATGGAACAGGTATGGAAATTCCGGAGGCGATAACGGTCTTGCCCAGGGGGTTACCTTCGAGGAACTAAGCACCGTGGGGATGCTGCTGCAAAAAGACATATTGGAGCCATCCCAGAAGGAAACAGCAGTAGCCATAGTTCAGAAAATACAGGGGACCGAATTATTCAGCCTACTGGAAAATTCTATGGAAAGTGCTTCCCAAAAAATAGCCATGCTGTTGGATAAAAGCCTTTCTGCTGAAACGGAAGCCGGTTCTTCCACTTTGCGGACAACTCATCTGGATGATTTTGATATCGGGAAGTTTGTGTAAGCAAGCTCCCTTTTTCACGCGAATAAATAATAGTTATTTTTTTTGTTTTTCAATCATTTATAAAAATCAGTTAAGAACATCTTTTAGGTAAAATTTTCATGCACATGCTCTTGGTGATACTCTTTTGTGCTTAACTGATAAGGTCAGTTTCATTTTCGTGGTTTTCCCAATAGTAAAATTCGACCTTTGTTAAAACTTATGCTACTTGAAAAGCTTCCTCCCCAAGTTGTGCTAATTGCTTTTTGTAATAAGCAACCAGCTTATCTCTCTTAAAATTGTCGAGGTGGTCTGCTCCCAGTTCTTTGTAATCTACCTTGTCCTTGAGTATGTGGTAGGAGGCAATCAGGATTTTATGTCCTAAAGCAATAATGGTTTTCTTTTGCCCCGTCTGCCCACCAAAATTTTGTATTTTGTTTCAAAATAGATGTTTTTTGTCCTGGATGCTGCCCAGCCCAGCTCCACCAGTGTGGAACGTAGGTATTTGTTGCCATAGGTTGGAACCTTCAAGGATTAGACTACATGGCCACTATCAGAAGGTTAGGTTTGATTGCTTACCGAATCTCCATGATATTTTCCGCTTTGCGGATCATGGAAATGCGCCACATTAAATATGATAAAAATATTGGCGCATTCGACAGCACCACTGGAGAAATATTATCCAATAGCTGTCAAACAGGCGACACTTCCAAGAAGCTGATTTGTGAGGAAAGGGATTTTCAAGCTTCGCTTTCAATGGTTAAAGTATTGGTGAAGCATTCAAGCAAGGTATTTGGAGAATTACCACAAGAGGAATCCAAACCGAGCAGGATGAACAAGAAGGAAAAGTTCCTCTATGCCTTACCGTACAACTTCAACCGCCAGAAATACCTTGAAGTAGCCAACACTTTGAGCATTCCGGCAAAGACAGCTGAAGGTTATATCACCGCTTTTGCCAAATCGGGATTGGTTCACCGTGAATCTCAGGACAATTACATCAATACCTCACTTGAGGATGTTCAGGATTCTAAGGATGCTGAGGACTTATAATCCTTGGCATCCTCCATTTCCTTAAAATCCTGAATCTTAAAAAAACAGTCCAACCTCTTTTTTCTTTCTTTTCTTTTCCTATATTGTCCTAAATTTGACAAGTCATAAATTAACAGGTCATGCACTTTGGTGAAAGGATTAGAGAGCTGCGAGAAAGCCAGGGGCTTTTACAGCGACAATTAGCGGCCAATCTTGAAATAGACACTCCCATGTTTAGCAAGATTGAGCGTGGGGAGAGACGTGCTAAACGAGAACAAGTGCTCCTATTGGCTGAGCTATTAGACACCAATGTGAATGACCTCCTGACCCTGTGGTTAGCAGATCAAGTTTATGAGCTTGTCAAGGATGAAGAAGATGCTAAGGAAGCTCTAAAAATGGTACTCAATACGGTTAAGAAGAAATAATAAAGTTCAGATATGGATACTGCAACAATAACATTAGCTGATATTTTAAAAGACTCGAACTATAAGCTCACTCAGTTCAGTGACGAGAAAGTAGAGTTCTTAGAGCAGAATATTACAGTTCGTGAGACAAGGGGAAAAGATACACCTTACATAAAGTGTTTAGTTAGAAAAAAGGAAATCAAATTGACACCAGAAGAAGCCGTAAGGCAGCTTTATGTAATGGTGTTAACACAGGACTTTGGTTATCCTATTGACCGAATGGAATTGGAATATGCCGTCTCTTTCGGAAGAGAAAAAAAACGAGCGGACATTGTCATTTTTGACAAGAATCAAACCACCTCCCCGTACATAATGGTGGAGTTGAAGAAACCTAAGCTCAAAGACGGTAAAGAACAACTCAAATCGTATTGTAACGCCACAGGCGCACCTATCGGAATTTGGAGTAACGGAGATTCCATTTCTTTCTACCACCGAAAAGACCCTAACTATTTTGAAGATATTCCGGGCATACCAAGGGAAGACCAAAAGCTTTCTGAAATACTTTCTGAACGTTGGACGATTGAAGACCTGATTGAAAAGGACAAGCTTGTAACAGAAAGAAAATCGCTGAAAGACCTGATTCTCGAAATGGAAGATGAAGTTTTGGCGAATGCAGGTGTTGACGTTTTTGAAGAACTATTCAAACTGATTTTCACCAAGCTATTTGACGAAATGGAAAGCGGACGAAATCGCTCAAGGCATTTAGAGTTTAGAAATTACGGAGATACAGAGAGCGAGCTTAAAACCAAAATCCAACGACTTTTTGACCAATCAAAAAAGAAATGGGAAGGCGTTTTTTCGGAAGATTCACGGATCATGCTTACTCCTTCTCACCTTTCGGTTTGTGTTTCTTCCTTGCAAGATGTTAAGCTATTCAACTCTAATTTAGATGTGGTTGATGAAGCCTTCGAATATCTAATCAATAAAAGCAGTAAAGGAGAAAAAGGCCAATATTTTACGCCACGTTATGTCATTGACATGTGCGTAAAAATGCTTAATCCCGATACAAAAGAAACGATTATAGATACAGCCGCAGGAAGTTGTGGTTTTCCTGTCCACACCATTTTTCACGTGTGGGAAAAGATTTTGGAAGCCAAAGGATTGGACAAAAGCCATTTGTTCACGTTGGAAGAAAAACCAGCCGAATGTACCGACTATGTGGTGGACAAAGTATTTGCCATTGACTTTGATGAAAAAGCCGTTCGCGTGGGTAGAACACTCAACCTGATTGCGGGAGATGGACAAACCAATGTACTACACCTCAATACGTTGGATTGGGAGCGTTGGGATGAAAAAACAGAAGATGAAGATTGGCAGGATGTGTATTTTGAGGGTTGGAAAAAACTCAAAAAACTACGTGCCGACAAAAATAGCAACCGAGATTTTAGTTTTGATATTCTCATGGCAAATCCGCCATTTGCGGGAGATATTAAGGAGAGCCGAATTTTAGCAAAATATGAATTGGGTAAAAAAGCCAATGGAAAGTATCAAACCAAAGTTGGACGAGATATTCTTTTCATAGAACGTAATTTGGACTTTTTGAAGCCAGGCGGAAGAATGGCTATTGTTTTGCCACAAGGGCGATTCAATAACAGTAGCGATAAACAAATCCGTGATTTCATTGCTGAACATGGAAGGATTTTAGCGGTAGTTGGATTGCATGGTAATGTGTTTAAACCCCATACAGGAACTAAAACAAGTGTGCTTTTTGTGCAAAAATGGGATGCCAAACTTTGCCCAAAAGTAGAAGACTACCCCATTTTCTTTGCAACCATGCAAGAGCCTAGCAAAGATAACAGCGGAGAGAAAATCTATTTGAAACGAAAAGACTTTCCCGAAGCCAAAGCTAAAACTGTGGCTGAAAGTGGAGATGTTCAAGACCCAACAACACACTACGAAAGCACGCCACAGAATTTAGATGAATTCCTTTTGGACAGTCACGGACACCTAATTGTTAAGCACGATTTATTCAACCATGACGGCTTAACCAGAGACGGCATTGCAGAAGCCTTTTTAGAATTTGCTAAAAAAGAAAAGTTGTCTTTCGTGGGAAAGTAAATAGCCCTTTTAATGAAGCCAAGTACAAGGCTTTGTTGGAAGGGCTTGAAATAAGTGAAATTCTATATTCTAAAGTAGACCATATTAAGTTCCGTTTAGATGCTGAATATTATCGAAAGCACTTTTTAGAAATTGATGAGAAAATAAAGTCGATTGGGGAAACAAACCTTATCAATATTGAAGCTAAGCTAGATTGTAGTGCCTTCTATCCGTCAATAACAGAATATTATGACTTTGAAGGTAATGGAGTTCCTTTCTTACGCGTGAATGAAATAAAAGATGGTTTAGTTAAACTCACTGAATCAACAGCTTTTCTTCCACAGAGCGTATTAGACAATAATCCGTCTACAATTGCGATCGCCTATCCAGGCGACTTGATAATTGCAAAAGGTGGAAACACCCTTGCAAAAGTTGGATTGATTACAGACCACTACACAAAGTATGCTTTAAGTCGTGATATTATTTTAGTTAGAACTAATAGGCTAAAAGAGTACAACCGGTTTTTCTTGTGGCTGTTTCTCCATTCAGAGTATGGGCAAGCTCTTCTATGGCGGACTGCAAGCCAAACAGGTCAACCTCACTTAACATTGCCTTCAATTAATGAGATTAACCTACCCAAATTTGATTTAAAATTTGAAGAAATTGCAGAGCGACTCTATGAAAGCTCAGTGTTAATCAATGAAAAATCAAAATTAACATATAGCCAAGCCGAAAATTTACTACTAGAAACCCTTGGCTTAGCAGACTTCCAACCGAGCCACGAACCTGTAAATGTCAAGAAGTTTTCAGAATCTTTTGGCAGTTCAGGTCGTTTGGATGCAGAGTATTATCAGGTAAAATATGATGATTTGGAAGAAGCTATTCGTAAAAATTCAAATTGTGTTCTAGTCGGGAGTATTAAAACCGATAATTTCCGCGGATTACAACCTGAATATGTTGAAAATGGCGACTTAGATATCATCAATAGTAAACACATACTAGAAAACACCCTCGATTACGGAAACTTTGAAAAGACAAGTAATGCTTTTTGGGAATCTCAAAAAAGAGCAAGAGTCTATAAAGGTGACATTTTGACTTATACAACAGGAGCTAATATCGGAAGGACCCAAGTCTATTTAATCGAAGACAAAGCTCTAGCTAGTAATCACGTTAACATTCTCAGGTTAAAGGAAGGATACAATCCTTTTTATGTCGGGTTTGTAATGAACTCACTAATCGGAAGAATGCAAACAGAAAAATTTAGCGCAGGAAGTGCACAAGCAGAACTATACCCTAAAGATATTGACAAATTTATAATACCGTTTTGCTCAAATGAAAAGCAGTTAGAAATCATAAACATGGTAGAAGAAAGCTTTAAACTAAAAAAGCAATCCGAACGTCTTTTGGAAGTAGCCAAAACAGCCGTAGAAATGGCGATTGAGCAAAATGAAGCAGCAGCAATGGCGTACATTAAAAATGAAACTGAATAATGGAAAACAGTCTTACACCAAATCAAAGCGAATTTCTACTCTATGTCTCCCAAAGTGGAGATATTAAGGTAGATGTATTGCTGCATGATGAAACAGTATGGCTCACCCAAAAGGGTATGCAGGAGTTGTTTGAAAAAGCAAAGTCCACCATATCAGAGCATATCAAAAATGTATTTGAAGAAGGGGAATTAAACGAAGAAGTGGTTGTTCGGGATTTCCGAACTACCAGTCCTCATGGTGCCATTGAAGGTAAAACTCAGGAAAATACGGTTAAGTATTACAATCTGGACGTTATTATTTCAGTTGGCTATCGGGTCAAATCGCAACGGGGTACACAGTTCCGTATCTGGGCTACTAAAGTATTGCGGGAATACATTATCAAAGGCTTTGCTATGGACGACCAACGCCTAAAGCAAGGTTCTGCACTCTTTGGCAAAGATTACTTTGATGAATTACTGGAACGTATCAGAGAGATACGAGCCAGTGAAAGACGCTTCTACCAGAAAATAACCGACATCTATGCGCAATGCAGCATAGACTATGATCCCAAAGCTGAGATAACACAGACTTTTTACAAAACTGTACAAAACAAACTCCATTGGGCTATTACTGGCCATACAGCAGCCGAAATTATCAAAGAAAGAGCCAATGCAGCTAAACCTTTTATGGGTTTAACTACATGGAAAAATGCCCCCCAAGGTAAAATCCTAAAAACAGATGTTTCGGTAGCTAAAAACTACCTGAATGAAAAAGAGATCCGGGACTTAAACCGTATTGTAACCATGTATCTGGACTTTGCTGAGCTACAAGCCGAACGGCAAGTTCCAATGAAAATGACAGATTGGGTAGCTCGTTTAGATGCATTCCTTCAATTCAATGAGTACAATGTATTGAAAGACGCAGGTAAAATTTCAGCCACTATTGCCAAGCAATTAGCTGAAAAGGAATATAATAAATTCAGAGTAGTTCAGGACAAGAATTTTGAATCCGACTTTGATAAGGAAGTAAAGCGAATTACTAAAAAAGGAAAAAACAAAAAATGATGTAAAATGCCTAAACACTGTTTCAACATACTAACATTCAATCACCCGAGCGATTCGCTTACCTTCTATTTTTCAGATAAGGAGCAAGAAGGCACCACACGAATTTATCATTCATTGGTTCCTGATGAGGTCATTGATAAGTATGGAGAGCAGGAGCATTACTACACATCGTTTTGCCAAGTAAAAGAAGGATTCATTCCGGTCACTAAGCCAACTACACCAACCTTTGAGAAAATCACTACCGAAGAAGGAATTGAGAAAACCGTTCCGGTTTCCAATTCCGCATTGTCTTCATCTATTCTCAAACGCTACTACAATTCATTAATCCATAACCATTTCAAAACTAAGGGCTGTTTGGTCAAACCTAATTTTGTAAGCGATACAGAAGTTTGGTTGCCAAGCGATACACAAGACAAGGAGGGGATATACAAAACCTTTGACCGTTTCTCTTTGAAAGTGCAGTTCAGGACAGTTTCCAACAGCCTTGAATTATTGGTCACATTTGAAGGCAAGTCAAAGATTTTCAAAACACCTGTATCAGAATTATTTGAAGAAGTACCAGTAAAGGCATTCAATTGGGTGGTCTATGAAAAAGGGCTACACCGCTTTGATGAATTGCCGGATGATGGAAAAAGAAATTACGACAAGGTTTATCCTGTTTGGAATTTTGAAATCAGGGATGCTTTGCATCAGGAAACAGAAGCCCCGGACAAGACGAACAAATACAAGAAATTCAAAACGGCCATTGATAAATTTTTCAGAGAGCAGCTTAATACAGCCGAGTTCAAAGCTATCATTCCGCTATCCTCCAAAGGGTTTATACCAGTTGATGAAGTCCGCATAGGTTCAATTGAAAAGTCCAGCAACAAACTCGTATTTGGAAATCAAAAGCTGCACCATGTACCGTATTATGGCATTACAGAAAATGGTCCTTTCGAGTTAAGCCCATCATCAAAGATTCATTTCTTCTTTATTCTCCATAAAGATGATAGAGAAGTAGCTACCAAGATTCACAACTACTTTAATGGCAAACTCAACGGCTTTAGGGGGCTATCAAAGTTCATTCATACACCGTATCATCCAGATAAAGAACTCGCAATCTATTTCAAGGACAGGGATAACCCTTGGCCGGAACTGTATGACCAAATCAATAACAAGGACTTTGATACCGACATTCAGCACATAGCTATTTACATTACCCCAATCAGCAAGAATGTTCCAGTCAAATCTCAGAGGTTGGTTTACTACAAGCTGAAAGAGCTACTATTGAAAAAAGGAGTTTCCTCTCAGGTGATAGATCCTGATAAAGTAATTACCAACGACAAGTATCATTTCAGCTTGCCAAACATCGCAATTGCCATTCTCGCAAAGCTCAATGGCACTCCTTGGAGGTTGGACACAAAGCTGAAGAATGAATTGATTGTTGGAGTTGGAGCATTCAAGCACACAGAAGTTGACATCCAATATATCGGCAGTGCTTTCAGTTTCTCCAATACAGGGAAATTTAATCGCTTTGAATGCTTTCAGAAAGACCAAACAAAAGAGTTGGCAGGTTCAATCCTAAGAGCGGTGAAAGACTATGTGAATGTAAATACAGGAATCCGAAGGCTGGTAATTCACTTCTACAAAGACATGAGTAGAGAGGAAGTAGAACCGATTGAGAACGGCCTGAAAGAATTGGAATTGAACATTCCGGTCTTTATCGTCACCATCAACAAAACGGAATCATCCGATATTGTTGCCTTTGATTTGGACTGGAAAGATTTGATGCCCGTAAGTGGCACATTCATCAAATTAGGCTACAACAGGTTTTTACTGTTCAACAATACCAGGTATTCAGCATCGGAGTTCAATTTCAATGATGGATTTTCATTTCCGGTAAAGCTCAAAATTAATTGCTCCAATCCTGAATTGGTGGATGATTACAAAACAGTCAAAGAGCTTATCGATCAAGTGTATCAATTCAGTCGCATGTACTGGAAATCAGTAAGACAACAAAATTTGCCCGTAACAATCAAGTACCCTGAAATGGTGGCAGAAATGCTCCCCTACTTTGAAGGCAACGAGATTCCTGATTACGGAAAAGACAACCTTTGGTTCTTGTAATGGACAGAATAGAAGAAATATTTAAAATTAAGGACGTAAAGCCGACTGCTGTAAGGATAGTAGTACTGCGCTACCTATTAGAACAAAAGAAAGCACAGTCTTTAAAGGACATTGAAGTTGGTCTCGATCAATCAGACAGAAGTTCAATTTTTCGCACACTAAAAACTTTTGAAGATCATAAGGTGATCCATAGTATCGAAGATGGCTCAGGGATGACCAAGTATGCTGTATGTGTAGAAGGCTGCAATTGCGATCCAGAAGACCTTCATTATCATTTCTATTGCACTTCATGTGAAATGACTTTTTGCCTTTTAGACCACCCTATTCCTTTAGTCAATCTACCAAATAATTTTAAAATGGCACAAGCTAACATGGTCATTAAAGGATTATGCGATAAGTGTAACCAATAACCTTTGCAATCGGGTTGCACTATCGCTTCATTATCTTTGTGACCAATGAAGTATTTATCTTTGATATTCGCCACGTTTACGCTGATGCTCTCCACAGTCCCTATTGAGGGAGCTTGTCGTAGTAACTCGTATGATGGTGTTTACAACTACTCAAATACAGAATCTAGTCAGCAGGAGAGCGGAAATCAGGATAACGAAAATTGCCCCCCACTCTGTCGTTGTCAATGTAGTCATGTACATGCAATCTCTTTTGGAAACAATAGGGTAATTATCAATCTGGTATTTGCGGATAATAATAAGTTGCCCAGAAACTACAACAATGGTATTTCTTTTAATTTAATAAATGCCGTTTGGCATCCCCCAAAGTTTTCCTAAAAGGTTATTGCTTACTTATTCACGGGCATTAACACCTGTGTTTTTAAAGTCACGTCAGTGTTATTCAATAACCACCATCCCGCCTACTGTCCAATAGAACAGTAGGGCTTGTATTTCCAAATCAACATGTTTAAAAGTCATAAACATCAGGACTTCTTTATCAAGAGATCCTGATAAAAGTAAAGCTATGATTAATCAAATAATTTCGTTTTCAATAAAAAACAAGCTTATTATTGGCCTGCTCACGCTGGCGCTCATTGGAGTGGGTATATACTCCATGTCCACCGTCAATCTGGGCTCTGTACCCGACATTACCAATAATCAGGTGCAGGTAATTACTGTATCAGAAAACCTGGCCACTGAGGATATCGAACAGTTCGTTACTTACCCTGTGGAGCTGGCCATGGGCAACCTGCCGGGAGTAGATGAAATCCGTTCTGTTTCGAGGTTCGGCCTCTCTGTCGTTACCATTGTTTTTGAAGACGATATGGGTACCTATCTGCCCCGCCAACTGGTACAGGAAAAACTGATCGAATTAAAAGAGACCATACCTGAGAAATTTGGAAGCCCATCAATGGGTCCCATTTCTACCGGTTTAGGCCAAATTTATGAATACACCATTGAACCACAAGAGGGTTATGACTCGATGTATTCACCTATGGAGTTGCGCACGATCCAAGAATGGATTGTAAAACGGCAATTAACTTTGCTTGAAGGTGTGGTTGAGGTGAATTCTTTCGGTGGCTATATTAAGCAATATGAAGTGGCCATTAACCCGGATAAACTCAATGCACAGAATGTGAGCATCTCTCAAGTATATGAGGCTCTGGCCAGAAACAATGTTAATACCGGTGGGGCTTACATTGAGAAGAACAGGATGTCTAATTTCATCCGTGGAGAAGGCTTGGTGCGCTCTCTGGATGATATCCGAAAAATCGTCATAAAAACAGAAAATGGGATCCCGGTTACGGTAGGTGATGTAGCCTCTAAAGTACACTTCGGCAGCCAGGTGCGATATGGGGCTTTCACACAGGATGGAAAAGAAGCTGTTGGCGGCATTATTATGATGCTAAAAGGCTCCAATCCCAATGCAGTCATTCAGAATGTAAAAGAGCGTATGGAAGAGATAGAAAAATCTCTTCCGGAGGGATTAGCGATCAATACGATAATTGATCGTAGTGATTTAATTTCCAGGACTACCGATACTGTAAAAACCAATCTTATAGAAGGGGCGCTGATTGTCATTTTCGCCCTGGTGATTCTGTTGGGTAGCCTTCGTGGCGGTATTATCACTGCGACTACCATTCCGCTTTCCCTACTGTTTGCCTTCATTTTAATGAAGCAGTTCAATGTGTGGGCCAACCTGATGAGCCTTGGGGCCATTGATTTTGGGATCATCATTGACGGGGCGGTGATCATTATAGAGGGCACAGTGTATGAAATCCAAAAGCGCATCCGGTCAGGGAAAATCAAATTCAACCAGGGCGTAATGGATGAGGTTGCTTATGATGCGGGCAGTACAATGATGAGTTCGGCCTTTTTCGGACAGATTATCATCCTCATTGTATTTACCCCCATCTTATTCCTTACCGGGGTGGAAGGTAAGATGTTTCAGCCGATGGCCTATACATTTGGCTTTGCCATGATTGGTGCCATTTTCCTTTGTCTGACGTATGTACCGATGATGTCGGCCTTGTTTATGAAACCTGTTCAAAACAAAAAGAACTGGTTTGGACGATTTGAACGCTGGCTGGAAAAGGTTAGTGATAAAATAATAGATGGCATTCAATGGGTTTATTTGCCTTTGCTAAAAGGTGCGCTGCGTTTTAAAGCAATTGTGATCACCGTAGCTATTGTGCTACTAGTAGCAGCCGGTTTCATTTTTTCACGTATGGGAGGGGAGTTTGTGCCACAGCTTGATGAAGGAGATATCGCGATGCAGGCACTCATCAGGCCCGGAAGTTCCCTAAGTGAGTCTAAAGAGGTATCAATCAAGATTGAGAACCTGTTGCTGGAAAGTTTTCCCGAAATAAAAACAGTAACTGCCAGAATTGGGGTGGCCGATATCCCTACGGACCCCATGCCGATGGATATAGCCGATATGTACCTCATATTGGAAAAAGATAAAGATAAATGGGTTTCAGTTGAAACCAAGGACGAGCTAATTGAGCAAATCAAGGAAAAGCTGGAAACCAATCTGACCGGGGTTAACCTGGTATTTACCCAGCCGGTAGAGCTGCGTTTTAATGAGTTGCTTGAAGGGGTACGGGAGGACATTGCCGTAAAACTCTATGGCGAAGACCTGGAAGTGCTTGCCGCAAAAGTGCAGGAAATGGCGGATATAATTTCTACCGTGCCAGGAGCCGGTGATGTAAACCCAGAACGTACATCAGGACTTCCCCAAATGACCGTTCGTTACAATCGGGATAAAATTGCCCAATATGGATTGGACATTCAAAAGATCAATGAGTATGTGAGTTCAGCCTTTGCAGGTGGTGTGGCCGGGGTGATTTTTGAAGGTGAAAAAAGATTTGATCTGGTCATCCGCTTTGATGAGGCGCACCGGAAAAGTATTGATGACCTGCGCACACTCTACATTGATCTACCCGATGGTACCCAAGTTCCGATAAAAGAAGTGGCCGACATTAGCTATGTGCCTGGCCCCATGCAAATCTCCAGAGACAACACGTATAGACGTACTTATGTGGGAGTCAATACAAGAGGTCGTGATGTGGAATCAGTCGTAAACGACATTCAGAAAAAACTGGATGCACAACTAGACTTGCCTCCGGGTTATTATATTTCCTACGGTGGGGAGTTTGAAAATCTGGAAAGGGCTAAAAGCAGATTAGCAATTGTTGTACCCATTGCTCTCTTTCTCATCTTTGTTCTGCTCTACTTCGCCCTGAAATCATTTTCTCAATCCATTATGATCTATATAGCTATTCCACTGGCAGCTATTGGGGGAGTATTTGCACTATGGGTTAGAGATATGCCATTTAGTATTTCAGCGGGAGTTGGTTTTATTGTGCTTTTTGGTGTAGCTGTCCTGAACGGTTTGGTATTGATCAACCGATTTAATTCCCTAAAAGAGGAAGGAGTCACCAGCATCAGAGACCGCATTTTTACAGGAACTAAAGAACGGATCAGGCCTATTATGCTTACCGCAACCACGGATATTCTTGGATTTATGCCCATGGCGTTTTCAGCATCTGCCGGAGCAGAAGTGCAGCGGCCTTTGGCTACTGTGGTAATTGGTGGTATGCTTACTGCCACCTTGCTTACGCTGGTAGTGCTCCCAGTGCTATACACTCTTGTAGAAGGAAGAAGTGACAGAAGAAAAAGCCTGAAAGCACCGAATGCTAATGTGATCATTGCCCTGATCGTTTGTGGTGGACTGGTTGGTTTACCGGCTGTGGCAAATGCACAGCAGCAGGGACAGGAGAAAGACAGCCTACCTACGATCACATTAGAACAGGCCAGAAAGCGGGCTGTAGAAAGTTATCCTAAAATTCAATCGGCACGTCTGGAAATTGAAAGCCAGCAGGCTCTCAAGAAAACAGCTTGGGACTTAGGGAATACCCAAATATTTACTGGTAAAGAGGAAGTGGGCAATGGATCGGATGGTGTCTACACACAATTTGGCATCCAGCAGCAGCAGATTGATGTGTTCGGTATAGCACCACGTTTGAAATTGCAAAAGGAACGGGTGGCATTGGCAGAAGCCGCTCTGGATTTGTCTGTAATAGAACTGGAAAGGGAAGTAAGTCAGGCCTGGGCGCAGGTATATGCTTCAAAGAATAATTACCAGGTGTATGAGCAGTTGGATTCGGTTTTTACCGATATTGAAAGAGCCGCACGAATCCGCTTAGAAACAGAAGCCACTTCCAAGCTGGAATATTTGGCTACTTCCAACCAGGCCAATCAGGTACAGATACAGAAGGAGCAGGCGTACAGAGATTATCTCAGCGCCTTGCAGCGGCTCAACCTTTGGTTTGCCAATGATACCCTCTTTACCGTGCCGGATATCCCGGCCACTCACTTGGATGAACCGCTGAATTATGTAGCCGATTCCCTAATGAACCATCCTATTTTGAATGTTTCAAAACAACAGGTAGATGTAGCGGATGCGACCATAAAAGAAAGGCGTTCGCAGTTTTTTCCACAGTTGCAAGGCCAATACGGACGACAACAAGTTGATGGGCAATCAGGATTTTATCAGTACCAAATTGGTATTCGGATCCCTTTGTTTTTTGGGCCTGAGCTTGGCAGAACACAATCGGCCAAAATACAGCGGGATATTGCAGGACAAAACCTGCGACAAAACCAGTTGGAGTTGAATGCAGCTTATCAGGAAATGAAAGAGCAGTATCTGAAATGGCTTTATTCATGGAACTACTACAGGGATGAAGCACTACCCCTGGCGCAGGAACAACGAGCCGGAGCTATTTTGGCTTATCGGGAAGGGGCCATTGACTATGTGACTTTTCTGCAAAACATCAGGGATGCCATTCGCATAGAGGTGGACTCATGGAATGCCTTCGGCAACTACCTGAATAGCCGCTACCAACTGGAATACTATTTAAAAACATCAAATTAAGCATTTAATAAAACCTGAATGGATAATCAGATTAAAAATATAAACACAATGAAAAAGCAAATCATATATATACTGGCATTGGTACTGATGGTATCGGTATTTACGGGCTGCGATAACAACTCGGCTGATAACTCAGGTGATGCCTCTCACGAAGAACACAGTGAGGGCGAGGCTGGGCACGAGGGTGAAGAAGGAACTAATGAAGAAGGGATGGCTGAGCTTCACCTTTCGGATCTCAAGTTTGAAAGCCTGGGCATCAAAATTGACACACTACCCATTCGCTCACTATCGGGCGTGGTAGAAGCAAATGGCCAGTTAGAAGTGCCACCTCAGCATGAAGCAACCGTTACAGCTATTCTGGGAGCCAACGTAACCTCCATCAAAGTGATAGAGGGAGACCAGGTTAGCAGAGGGCAGGTATTGGCCTATATTTCTCATCCCAACCTGACCAGGTTACAGACTGACTATGTAAGGGCTTATAGCCAATTACAGTTTCTGGAAAAAGAAAACCAGCGGCAGAAAAGGCTCTATGAAGAAGAGGTAGGTTCCGGAAAAACTTATCAGCAAATTCAGGCGGACTACCAGGCCATGAAAGGTGAGGTAAAAGGCTATGAAGCCCAATTGAAGCAGCTAAGCCTGAATGTGGAGAAGATACGGAGTGGGGAAATCTATGGGTACGTACCTGTAGTCAGTCCCATCCATGGATTCATACAAAAAGTCAAGGTTCAGATTGGTCAATATGTAGACCCTCAGACCAAGATGTTTATGATTGTCAATACCGACCACATTCATGCCGACCTGATGGTGTTTGAAAAGGATATTTATAAAGTAAAGGTAGGACAAAAAGTGTCCTTTACTGTGGAGTCTGTTCCGGGAAATACGCTGACTGCCAAAATCTATTCGGTAGGCAAACAATTTGAACAAAACCCGAAAGCGGTGCATGTACACGCAGAGATAGATCAAAAAGAAGATTTTTTGATCCCGGGGATGTATATCAATGGTAAAATAAGAACGGGTGATAATCAGGTAAAAGCCTTGCCGGAAAGTGCCATCATAGAAGAAGAAGGCAAGCCTTATATTTTTATGGCGGAAGCGCATGAAGAAGATGGCAAAACCGAATGGGCGTTTAAAGCCATAGAAGTACGAACAGGTATCACAGAAGACGGATGGGTAGAAATTAAATTGTTAGAGCCACTTCCTGAGGGCACAAAAGTAGCCTGGAACAACGCTTATTACCTAATTTCTGAAATGAAAAAAGGGGAGACTGGTGACGATGATTAAAGATAGAAGTATGAAAAAAACAATATTCAAAATATCGAGAATGGACTGCTCCTCTGAGGAACAGTTAATTCGTATGAAATTGGAGTCGTTTTCCAATATAAAACACCTTGAATTTGACATACCTTCCCGTCAACTTGGAATTTACCACATTGGTGACATAGATCAAATTCATCAGGCTATCAGCGAGTTGAACCTAAACGATAAATTGGAAAACACAGAAGACGCTGATTTGCCTTCAGTTGTTGACGAATCGCATCAAAGGAAAATACTATGGTGGGTATTGGGCATCAATTTCGGCTTCTTTGTAGTAGAAATGACTACCGGATGGATATCCCGCTCTATGGGTCTGGTGGCTGACTCGCTGGATATGCTGGCAGATTCCATCGTCTACGGCCTGAGCTTATTTGCTGTCGGTGCAGCTATTTCTCGTAAGAAGAAAGTAGCCAAAATCAGTGGCTATTTTCAGATGGGATTGGCTCTGTTAGGTTTTTCAGAAGTTTTGCGCAGGTTTTTCAGCGAAAGCGAAACACCGCTGTTTCAATGGATGATCATCATTTCGGTACTTGCCTTAATTGGTAACTTGGTCTCGCTTTGGCTGATCAACAAGGCTAAAAGTGATGAAGCTCACATGCAGGCCAGCGCGATATTTACATCTAATGATATTATAGTGAATGGAGGGGTAATACTAGCTGGGATTCTGGTTTATTTTCTAAAAAGTAAATGGCCGGATCTGGTTGTTGGTGGTGTTGTTTTCTCCTTTGTTATGCGTGGTGCTTTTCGAATATTGAAATTGGCAAAATGATTGATTCTAATCCCACCTCTCACCCATGTGCCTCCAATAGGTTCATTCCGTTCGTTCGTACCTCACTCTCTTCATTCACCCACTTCCAGCACCGCACAGCAAGAGTAGCCCGTTATTCCATTCCTCCCGATCCTTATCGGGATACATTCCATACCGTGCTACACTTGCTTTTTCCAACGCACCCCCCAACGCAGGTAAAGCGGTGTTCGTCAGTCGTTCCGTTTTGTTCCGCAAAAACATATCTGCAAGGAGGGCCGAGCGTTAAAAAACAATTCAGTGAATTGTTTTAGCGAAGGAGCCTGATTGAAGCGTGGGCTTGGCTTTATCCTCCTTGCGTATACCGTTCACTTACCAGTTCGTTTGCGCTCCAGTGGGTGCTCACTCACTGCCGTTCACTTGTTTTGCTTCACACACTCTCTCCTTCCTCACT
>TARA_R110002126_G_scaffold85058_1_pt1 | contig 54897 bp, 59 predicted proteins | sample TARA_R110002126 | Tara Oceans TARA_R110002126 (sample SAMEA4397536) | marine metagenome | biome: Polar Biome; feature: [DCM] deep chlorophyll maximum layer (ENVO:01000326); material: water (ENVO:00002006), including particulate matter (ENVO:01000060) such as... | depth 30 m | reverse complement strand
TCCAAAGACAAACGTCACCGCTTCCTGTCGCGCGCCGCGACGGCCACCTGGGACGCGATCATCATCACCCATTCGGCCTTCAAGTTCATCGCCGTACCGGCAGTCTTCGAAAAGCAGATGATCGAGGATGAGCTCGCGCTCTACGAAGATCTGCTCATCAGGGTCGAGGGCGACGATCGGGTGTCACGCAAGCGATTGGAACGGTTGAAGGAGGGTCTGAAGGACCGGCTGGAATCGTTGGCGACCGTCAAGGACGATCTCCTGACCATTTCCGAGCTCGGCGTCGACCAGATCATCGTCGACGAGGCGCAGGAGTTCCGGAAACTCTCCTTCGCCACCAACATGTCGACCCTGAAAGGCGTCGATCCGAACGGCTCGCAGCGGGCCTGGGACCTCTATGTGAAATCCCGCTTCATCGAGACAAAGAACCCGGGTCGGGCACTGGTGCTGGCCTCGGGCACGCCGATCACCAATACACTTGGCGAAATGTTCTCGGTTCAGCGGTTCCTCGGCTTCGACGCGCTCAAGGAACGCGGCCTGCACGAGTTCGACGCCTGGGCCTCGACCTTCGGCGACGTGGCGACCGAACTCGAATTGCAGCCCTCGGGCAAATACAAGCCGGTCTCGCGCTTTGCCACCTTCGTCAATGTGCCGGAACTGATCGCTATGTTCCGTTCCTTCGCCGACGTCGTCCTGCCCGAGGACTTGCGGCAATATGTAAAAATCCCCGCCGTTGCGACCGGCAAACGGCAGATCGTCACCGCCAAACCGACCGAGGATTTCAAGCTCTATCAGCGGGTGCTCGAGGCGCGCATCAAGGCGATTGAAAAGCGCGAGGGTCCGGCCCAGCCCGGTGACGACATTCTGCTTTCCGTCATCACCGACGGGCGCCATGCGGCGATTGATCTCCGGCTGGTCGATCCCTGCAATGATAATGAGCCAGACAACAAGCTCAACAGGCTGATCGCCAACGCCTATCGCATCTGGAGCGAGACCGGAGAAAATGAGTACCTGACCCGTGACGGCAAACCCTTCGATCTGCCGGGCGCGGCGCAGATGATCTTTTCCGATCTCGGCACGATCAGCGTCGAGAAAAGCAGGGGTTTCTCGGCCTATCGCTGGATCCGCGACGAGCTCGTCCGCCTCGGTGTTCCAGCTTCCGAAATCGCCTTCATGCAGGACTTCAAGAAGTCCGAGGCCAAGCAGCGGCTCTTCGCCGATGTGAATTCCGGCAAGGTCCGCTTCCTGATCGGATCGTCCGAAACCATGGGTACAGGCGTCAACGCGCAGCTTCGCCTGAAGGCGCTCCACCATCTCGACGTCCCCTGGCTCCCCTCCCAGATCGAGCAGCGCGAGGGCCGTATCGAGCGGCAGGGCAATCAGCATGACGAGATCGACATCTTCGCCTACGCCACCGAAGGCTCGATGGACGCGCAGATGTGGCAGAACAACGAGCGCAAGGCCCGCTTCATCGCCGCCGCTCTGTCCGGCGACACGTCCGTGCGTAGGCTGGAGGATCTGGGTGAGGGGCAGGTCAACCAGTTCGCCATGGCGAAGGCGATTGCTTCCGGCGACCAGCGCCTGATGCAGAAGGCGGGCCTCGAGGCCGACATTGCCCGGCTTGAACGGTTGCGCGCCGCGCATCGCGACGACCTCTTTGCCGTTTGTCGTCAAATCCGTAACGCCGAACGTGATATTGAACACGATACGCGGCGGATCGTCGAGATCGGTAAGGACATCGAGCGTAGGATTCCGACAGCCGGCGATGCATTTGCAATGACCGTTGGCGGACAATCCTTCGCCGAGCGCAAGCCGGCCGGCCGCGCGCTGATGAAGGAAGTCATGACCCTTGTGCATCTGCAGGAGGAGAATGAGACCACCATTGCCACCATCGGTGGCTTCGATCTCGTCTTCTCCGGAAAAAGCTTCGGAAACGACGAATTCCAGTACGACGTCGCGCTCGCACGAACCGGCGCGGAAACGGAGATCGACCTGGCGCTGACCGTCACTCCGCTCGGCGCCGTCTCCCGCATCGAACATGTGCTCGGCGGCTTCGAAGACGAGCGCTCGCAATACCGCTTCCGCCTCGATGACGCGGAGCGCCGGTTGGCCTCATACCAGACCCGCCAGGGTGGAGAATTCGGGTTCGAAGACGAGCTTGGCGACAAACGCAGGCAACTCGCCGGGATCGAAGCCGATCTGGCGGACGAGGTCCTGATGGAGGGGAAGAAAGCCATGGAGGCGGCTTGAAGAAGAAGGGGAAAGGGGACCGGTCGCAGACCGGTCTGACCGGTGACGCATCCGCTCAACCGCCGCCTGCGCCATCCCGGCCCGTTGGTCAGCGCAGGGCGTTGCGCCCCGCTCGCCCTACCGGGCAGGGATGTTCGGCCGCAATTGCACCGGCCCGCCCGCTCAGCGGTCTGGGGGAAGTCTTGAAGAACAAGACGAGAAGAGGCCTGGCGTGGTGCCGGGTCACCAATCCCGAAAATGGAGTTCCCCATGCATATCATCAAGATCGACCCGCGCGCGCTCAAGGACAACCCTGACGACGCCCGCCGCTCGAAATCCAATCCACAATCGGACGCGCTGATGCTGGCGACCATCAAGGCTGTCGGCATCATCCAGCCGCCGGTCGTCTCGCCCGAAGTCGATGGAGGCAATGGCTTCATCATCCAGGCCGGGCACCGGCGCACCAGGCAGGCGATCGCCGCCGAACTGGGCGAAATCGAGGTCATCGTCACGGACGCGGCCGATGATGGCGGCGCCATGCGCTCCATGGTCGAGAACATTGCCCGCGAACCGCTCAATCCCGTCGATCAGTGGCGGGGCATCGAGCGCCTGGTTGCGCTCGACTGGACCGAGGAAGGCATCGCCGCAGCACTGTCGCTTTCGGTGCGCCAGATCAGGAAACTCCGGCTGCTCGCCAATGTGCTGCCCGCCATGCTCGACCAGATGTCAAAAGGCGACATGCCCGATGAACGGCAACTCAGGATAATCGCTGCTGCCTCGATCGCTGAGCAGAAAGAGGTCTGGAAGGCGCACAAGCCCAAGAAAAACGAAACGACCGCCTGGTGGTCCGTGGCCCAAGGTCTTTCGAAAACCCGCATGTATGCGCGCGATGCCAGCTTCGACGATGAGTTGGCGCAAGCCTATGGCATTGCATGGGTCGAGGACCTCTTCGCCCCGGCTGACGAGGACAGCCGTTACACGACCGATGCCGAGGCCTTTCTCGGCGCGCAGCAGGAGTGGATGACCAACAACCTGCCCAAGAACGGCACCATCACCGAACTCAATGGATGGAATGGGCCCGAGCTGCCCAAGAAGGCCGAGCGCGTCTACGGCAAGCCGACGAAATCCGACCACACAGCCATGTATCTCGACCGCGACGGCAAGGTCCAATCCGTTGTCTACCGGATGCCTGAGCCGAAGGCGGCCAAGGGCAAAACTGAAGATGGCGGCGCCGTCGCGGCCGCGCAGCGTCCGGATGTCACCCAGAAGGGGCAGGACATGATCGGCGATTTCCGGACCGACGCGCTTCATGAAGCGCTTGGCCGCGCACCGATTGAGGACGATACGCTGATGGCGTTACTCGTCATCGCCTTTGCCGGTCAGAACGTCCGCGTTGATACCGGGTCCGGCAATACGGGTTCATTCCGAAGCCAGATCGCGCCCCATGCCGCAACCCTGGTCGATGAAACCGGCAATCTTGCCTTCGACAAGGACACGCTCCGCATCGCGATCCGCTCGGTGCTGATCGAGGTGCTGTCGTGCCGCCGCAACATCTCCAACAGCGGCATCGTCTCGCGGATCGCGGGCAACGTCGTCGGGGCTGACAGCTTCTTGCCCAATATGGGTACCGAAGACTTCCTGCATTGCCTCTCGCGGCAGGCCCTTGAGGCGGCGTGCGCAGATAGCTCGGTTCTGCCACGCGACAAGGTCCGCGACACCCGTGCCGCCCTTGTGGAGCATTTCCAGGAGGAACGCTTCGTCCACGGGTCGGCGCTCTTCGCGCCGGACGCGAACGAACTCGCCGATTGGAAGGCCCGCAACGAGATCGTCGAGGATGAGAACGTCGGCAATACTGAAGGCTCTGTGGAAGAGTCTGAAGCCGGCGACACCGACCCGGACGCGGTCTCCGAAGGTTTCCGCGAAGCCGCCGAATAGCGGCCCTCTTTCTTTCGAACGCACAACACGTCGCCGGTATCCCCGGCGGCGTTTTCGTTTCCCATCCATCAATCAGGAGGACATTGTCATGTCCGCACAACAGATCTACGACCACGCACCACTGGGTGCGATCATCTGCTATTCCGACGGGACGCCACGCCCACCCGAACGGCATCGCCGCAAGCTTCAGGCGTGGGAGCGCCACAACAATATAGGCCAGCTCGTCAGGAAACAGGCCGGAGCCAGCATCGGTGCCACCGGCGTCCCAGCGAGTTTCACCCTTCACGAGGGAGATTTCGCCAGCTTGGCCGTCATCGTGCTTCGGGTTTTCAAATCCTTCTCGGTCGATAGTGATCTCACCTTTACCGTGCTCAGATCTCCATCTGCCGGCTCTGTTCTCGTTTTCAGCCACCCCGGCGATGCGGGCGAACTGGTTCACGTTGCCGACAACCGGCCGGCCGCCGATGAATGGTTGTCCCGCCACGGCTATCCCAATGCCATGTTGCACGAAGTGACCACTGAGGAGGTGGCGGCGGATCATGTCGAGGGCTGGGTGGCATGGTGAAACCGCTTTCCACCCATCTGGTCGCCGTCCACTTTATGGTCGATACGATAGGTGTAAATCCCCGCTCAGATGTCATTGCGGCGCTGGAGGCACACCTCGATCATCCTCTCCGTCAGGTTCCGGCTTCAGGCATAATCGTCGATTGGGCCGTTGCCGGTAAGGATCTCGCGGACTTGATGATACCAACCATCATTCCTCCCGATTACTCTGCGGGAACCACACCGTTTCCGGATTGGCCCTCGGCACAGCCGCGAAGGGCAGCGCCATGTCGATGATCACCTCGTCACACCTGCTCTGTCGCATGGAGGCCGCACACCGTCAGACACGAGACAATCTCGATCGGATCGAACGCCAGATTTCGGCCCGTGCGGAACGCATGACGATGACAGCCAAGGCGAAGGCGAGATCGCACCCGCGTGGAGGATCGCGTTGGACCCGGTCAGACGAAGCCCTGTTCCGGTTCCATATCGACGCGCTCAACTTCGAACGGCGTGGCGAAATCGATGCGTTGACGCGAAAACTCATCCGTCAGGAACGAGCGATCGCAGCTGTCAGTGTCAAGCCCGCCGACGACCAGTCAGGCACAAAAGCCGATACTCAGCCCATACTGTGATTGGGGCAAAGGACCCGGGCTTGGGTCATCATCATTTCCTTCACATAAGGCGCCGGTGATATGCCGCCCCTGACGGCCTCCCTTCGGTTCTGGTCGCGGTCGTAAACCGGCGGTCGGAGCCTTCAAGGCCGCTGGCGCGCCGCGGTGCGGCCGCACGCACCATCCTCGCCAAACCAGCCCCGCGGGACGGCGCGAGGGCTAAAGGCCCTGCTGGCCCGCAGGACGGGTTCGCTCGTCATGGTCCGCGCGGACCCTGAAGCCTCCTTCTTTCCGCCGGTTTCTTTTGCCCGCGCCCGAAGGGAGGGCCGGCAGGGGCCGGCTTGAGCCTTCGGTCAAACCGTGAAGGAAAGGAATTTCACATGACCAGCAACGCTCGTCCCTCCCGTCAGTCCGGCAAGGTCGTCCAGCTCCGCAAGGGCGCTTCCCTCGAAATGGTCCGGCTCGCCTGCCCCGACAGCGCTCAGGCATTCCTCATCTCCGAAAGCTTTGGTCTTCCCGTCATCGACAGCGACGGCATCCGTGATCTCCACCACAAGATCATCGGCGACACGGCTGAAAGCCTCAATGAGGGCTTGGGGGACCGGGCCATGCAAATCCACCTTCAACGTATTGTCGGTTCTTTTGTCGGCTCCGCTCATGGCGCAGGCCAGTTCTACTCGCGCGCAGTTACCGAGGCCAGGGACGCTACGGCGAAGGGCTCCAATGACTCTCGCGACGAAGATCTTGACGGTCCGGTCGGGTTCAATGGTGCGGCCCAGCGCAAACGCGAGTTCGCGGCCGATATGGGCCTGCAGGCGCACGCTCTCAGATGCGCAGCCGAAGGCGTTGTCAGCGCTTACGAACAGGTGATTGGCGAATCTTGGAAACCTTTCACGCGTCAGGTCGAAAACCCCGGTCAGACCGTCGATCGGAAGGCGACTGAGCTGCAGATGGCGGCTCTTGGATGAGCCGTTCGGGCGGAGCTTCGGCTCCGCTCACTATCAATTCGATGGCTAACCCTGCCACGGGTCAATGACGACCACGCCGGTCTCGTGGAAATCCTTCACATTGCGCGTCACCACGGAAAGATTGTGCACCAAAGCGGTCGCCGCAATCAAAGCGTCGGCTTCGTTGCGACGGTCGGGGATGTGAAGTTGGGCGCATCGTGTCGCGATTGCGTCATCGATGGGAAGAATGCGGCCGGCAAATTGCGGCCGGACATGGTCGTCAAGCCATTTGCGCAGCCTGCCACCTTGTTTTGGGTCGCGTCGTTGGACGCTCAGCACACCGCGTTCTAGTTCGAGGATCGTAATCGCCGAGATAAGAAAGGTGGTCGCGTCCTGTGCAGCGACCCAGGCGGTCACATTGGCATCGGCACGACCGTCTCCGGCCTTCCGCAATTCAGAGATGACATTGGTATCGAGAAGAAAGGTCAACTGAGATCAATTTCCCGCGGCATGATCTCAACACGGGACGGCGCAAATTCGATTTCTGATAGTCCGGGCATGGAAAGTGCATCGACGAGGTTATGTTGCTGACCGGTCAACCGTTCGAACTCTGCATAGGTCATCAGGACATGGGAGGGCTTGCCCCGGTCGGTAATGACAACCGGGCCATCCCTGGCAGCCTTCTTTGCACGGCTTACATCCTGGTTCAGATCGCGGCTCGAGACAGTCGTAATGGTCATAACGCACCTCTTGTAGGTATGTATCTACATATAGCATGCAGCGCGCGAATTGCAACGGAACGGTGAAGATATTGCCGCTCGCCGGCTAACGGACATCCGGTGTTACGGACCCAACCGATCCACGTCGCCTTGGCGAACCGATCGTGCACGGCCGGGCTCTATCTAGAACGCAACCCAATCCCGCTCTTTTGAGGGATGGCATTCCTGGCGCGGCGCGGACTTCCACGATCAACCCGTAAAGGGTCCGCTAGCTAGCTGCGGCCGCTTTGCTTTTGCCTGCGCGATGATCGCGTCCGCTTGGCCGCACACTAACGGAGCCATCAGAGCGGGAATTGGCCCGCTCCAACGATGGAGCCGAACATGCAGCACGATCTTTCCCTCGCCCAGAAACACGCCTGGAACCTCGCCCGCACCCTCATGATTCCTGTCATCCTCTTCAAGTCCGACGACGAATATGGCGTCCTGCCCGCCGACGAGGTCGAAGACGCCGAGATAGTCATCCTTTTCGAATACGACCCTTACACCGGCGGTCATTCTGTCCACTGACAGCTCAACTATTTCCTGTCTCGAAGGCGGCGCACTGCGCCGCCTTTCCACTTTACGGACGCACCGACCGTGGTCCGTCCCGGGAAAGGTCCGGGCGGAGCCGGCAGCAGCGTCAACGGCTTTGCCGTCCTCCTCTTCGTTCCGGCCCTTCGCCACCCCGCCGCGCTGCGCGCACCGAGGCCTCGGCTCGGGTGCCGCTCCAGCCTTGAGCCCCGCCGTTTTCGGACCTCGTGACGGACCGCGATCGGCGCGGTCCTGAATTGAGGAGATCTGAAAATGAAAAGAAGAGAGAAAAGCCCGCGCGTCGATATCTATGTGCGGATCACCAAGACGATTGTCACCGAACTGGAAAAAGGTGTCCGGCCCTGGATGAAACCCTGGAGCGCGGGCGGGCTCGAAGGCCGGATCACGCGACCACTCCGGCACACCGGCGAGCCCTACACGGGCATCAATGTCCTCCTGCTCTGGTCCGAAAGCCTCGCCCGAGGCTTCGAAGCGCCACTGTGGATGACCTACCGGCAGGCCGGTCAGATCGGGGCACAGGTCCGCAAGGGCGAGACCGGCGCAACCGTCGTCTATGCCAGCCGCTTCACGAAGACCGAAACGGATTCCCGTGGCGACGAGGTCGAGCGGGATATCCCGTTCCTCAAGACCTACACCGTCTTCAATTGCGATCAGATCGATGGATTGCCTGAGCACTATTATCACCGGCCGGACAAGATCACCGATCCGATATCGCGCATCGAGCACGCGGACCGATTCTTCGAACATACCGGCGCTGTGATCCGCCACGGCGGCGCAAAAGCCTTCTTCGCTTCCGCAAGCGACCATATCCAGATGCCGCCCTTCGAAAGCTTCCGGGATGCGGAATCCTACGTGGCTGTCCTCAGCCACGAGGCAACCCACTGGACGGCGCCAGCGCATCGCGTGGGTCGCGATCTGTCGCGCTATCACAAAGACCGCAGCGAACGAGCCCGAGAGGAACTCATCGCCGAACTCGGGAGCTGCTTTCTGTGCGCCGATCTCGGCGTCGTTCCGGAACTCGAACCGAGGCCCGACCACGCCAGCTACCTTCAATCCTGGCTGCGTATACTTAAGGACGACAAGCGGGCGATTTTTCAGGCGGCAGCGCATGCGCAACGCGCCGTGACCTATCTTCATGGTCTTCAGCCGGCTCGGCTTACTGAAGAGCGGGAGGCGGCGTGAGTTTGCCTTCCGAATGACCCTGGCGGAGTGCGATCAGCTCTCCGCCGGGCTGTATCCCGGCTTTGCAGAGCTCGTGTCTACCACAGCAATGATACCGCTTCCTCATAGGCTATATCGAGGTTGTGAATAAGAGATCAAAAGGCTTTGGTCATCGCGGCCCTTGCGTCGATGTATCTGCTCTTTCTCTTACAATCGCCCCAACATACAGACATACCTCGACGCATAGTCGAAGAACGGGAGCCGTGTCGAATTTTGTGAGAAAGGCTAGACAGCCACACGCGGTTGCCTCGACGCTGGCAAGGGCATTGGGTTGTTCTGTCCGATCATATTCTGGATCGGGGGTTGCGATACGACGGTTGCCGGTCTTCACTCCCGTTCAAATGTCACCAACGCGCCGCTCAATGCGGTCTCGATTGAGGCATGTCTGACCGGAAAACGGCTTCGCCTCGCTCGGCCTGACGCAACGGCGCTTCGAAACTTTCTTCCCCTTCGAACTTCATTCGAATTCCTCGCGGGTCAAGAAAGTGTCTCCCCGCCATCCTCCATTTCATTCCGTCCCCTTTGGGGTGCGCGCCGATCGCTCCCGGTCTCCTGACAGCCATCGAGGCCGCGATAGGCGCGGCCCGAAACATCGAAAGGATGAAGACAATGGCAAACATCGGCACTTTCACCACCACCAAGAACGGCTTCACCGGTCAGATCAAGACCCTCGCCCTAAACGTCAAGGCCCGCCTCGAGCGCGTCGAAACCCCTTCCGAGAACGGCCCACAGTTCCGCATCTTCTCCGGTGCAGTTGAACTGGGCGCCGGGTGGCAGAAGCAGGCGAAGGGAACCGAGCGGGATTACATCTCGGTCAAGCTGGACGATCCGAGCTTCCCTGCTCCGATCTACGCAACCCTGATCGAGGTGGACGGTCAGGAAGGGCTGCAACTGATCTGGTCCCGCCCGAACGGCAATCGCGACTGACCGCCGGAGGAGGGCCTCGTCGCAAGACGGGGCCTTCCGCGCGATGGGGTGTATTGAACTTCGACTACAAATGAACTAAGTTGAATGGACTAAGCAGGAGCACCGCTATGCACACCGTCAATATCCACGAGGCCAAGACACACCTGTCGCGTCTGATTGAGAAGGCCGCGAAGGGCGAACCCTTTATCATCGCCAAAGCGGGCAAACCGCTTGTGAAGGTCATGGCGCTGGATGCGCCGATGCCCGGCGCAACAAAGCGCACCGGCTTCATGGCCGGTCAGTTCACCGTGCCTGATGACTTTGATTGCATGGGTGACGAAGACATCGAAGCAATGTTTGGAGGCGATGCTTGAGGTTCCTTCTCGATACCCATCTTCTTTTGTGGGCCGCAAGCAATCCAGAGCAGTTGCCCGCACAAGCGCGTGCCGAAATCGAGAACTCCGACAACGATTTGATCTTTAGCGCGGCAAGTCTTTGGGAAGTCGCTATCAAGACAGGCCTGGGACGTCCCGATTTCGCGGTCGATCCACGGTTACTGAGGCGTGGGTTGGTGGACAATGGCTATCATGAACTGGCGATCACCGGTGAACATGCGATCGGCCTTTTGGTGCTTCCTCCCATACACAAGGATCCTTTCGATCGCATTCTGATTTCGCAGGCCGTTGCCGAGGAAATTGTCCTGATGACCGTGGACGAGAAGATCGCGCGATATCCGGCGCCGGTCCGGTGCTTTTGATTGTTCGCAACATCGGTGGGCGTCAAAGCTATCAGCGCCGCTGTACTGCCGCATCGCGATATCCACGGCGCCTTTTGCTACGCTCAAGACGGTGCAGCGCGGACCCTGCATCGGCGTTCGTATCGAATGTTTCCATCATCGTCTGACCGCGTTTTCCAATCCTTCCCCAGTCGCGAATGAGCGACGCGCCGCCGAACAGCGTGGGCTGAAGGCTCAGGCTGTAGAAGCGGCGCATATTCTGGGCCGGGTCGATGCGACGAAGATGAACCTGGTCGGGAGTGAATGTCTGCATGCGAAGAGTCTCTTCGACACCGCAACCGAAGTCCAATGAGTTGTGTGAATCAAGGCAGGACAATCGATTCACAACGTTGATACACATTCCTCGTGATCAGCGATGGAACCGGTTCTTGCCAACGACGCTTTTCATGTCATTGCGCCGAAACCAGATGGCGCGTCCGCATCTGAGCGGCGGATTACCCGACGTGAAAACGATCTGCTCGTCGCCGCGCATGCGCAGCACTTCTTCCGGTAATATCAGAGGCCGTGCCGCCAACTGCTTGGAGCGCGTTCGCGACGACCCCGACATCTGCGATGTGCGGCTCAACTGGTCGACCTCCACCGTGGTATTGCCGCAGCGTCGCGAGATGTAGTCCGCGGTCTCGGGATCGTTGATTGCGGCGAAGGATACCCATGAGGCGCTCTCGAACCATTTCGATGCGGCGTCCCGCCCACCATAGGTTTCGCGCATCTGGCCGATCGACTGGAAAAGCAGAAGCAGGCTGATGCCGTATTTGCGGCCGGCATCGCGCGCGGTTTCCAGAATGCGCAGGTAACCGAGCCGAGCCACCTCATCGAGCAGGAACAGGGTGCGGCCTTTGATCTCTCCATTCCGGTTGTAAATTGCGTTGAGCAACGCGCCGATGATCGTGCGGGCCAGGCCTGGATGAGCCTCAAGTGTCTTGAGGTCGAGATTGACGAAGATGTCTGTCTTACCGCCTGCGATGTCATCGGTCGAGAAACTCGAACCTGAAACGAGCGCAGCATAGTTCGGGTAGCTCAGCCAGTGTGTTTCCTTGATCGCGTTGGCGTAAACACCGGAGAAGGTTTCCGGCGTCATGTTGACGAAGGCGGCGACGTTCTCTCGAACGAATGCGGATTCTGAATTGTCGTGGATCCTCTGCAATCGTTCGCGCAATTTGGGCTCCGGTTCGGACAAGTTCATGCGCATCTGGCGCAACGTCTGGTTTTCCTTTTCCGTATGCCCTGACAGGCAGACGTCGGCGATCAGCGCGGTGATGAGTTGCAGGGCGGAGGCGCGGAAGAAGTCGTCGCGCATTGAAGTCTGACGTCCGGTATCGGTGACAACCCAGTTAGAGACGGCGACGACATCCTCCTCCTTGGTACCGCCGAACCTGCCGATCCAGTCGAGCACATTGAACCCGACCGAAGCGTCCTTGGGGCTGAGCACGAAAACATCGTGCCCAGCACGCCGCCGCTGATCGATCACCATGGGTGCGGCCTCGTTTGACGGATCGAGCGCAATGAGGCCTCCACCCCATTTGAGCGCAGTAGGGATCGTTACCGAAGTGGTCTTGAACCCGCCCGATCCGGCAAAGACCAGTCCGTGCGTCGACCCGAACGAGGCGTCGAAGCATAGGAGGGGTGACTTGCCACCAGCACCCCATGTCTGCTTGTCGCCAGCACGGAAGGTGTGGCTCGCCACACTGTCCTGGTCGACCCGATATGCCTCGCCAAGGACAATGCCGCCACCCTCACCGAACATATTCTTGGCGGCGGCGACGGACATCCAGTCGGCTGTTCCGTGGATTGCGCGCTTCCCCGTCATCCTCCGCGGCTTCATTGTCGCGAACGCCGCATCACCACTGAGAGCGACGCGGAGCGCAAACATGCCAGCCACAAAACAAAGTATTGCGCCGATGCCGGTCGAAGGATCGGCATATTCGAGCAGGCTGTGTCCCGCCGGAACCGTATCTGCAAAACCGCTGAGGCGTTTAGTTTCCCGCGTTGCGGCAATGGCGATCACGGCAATTGCACCGGTCAGAACACCGAAGCCGGCGAGCCTGATCGCCATTGCACCGCGAGCTGCGAACAGGAAAACGATGCCGATACCCGCAGCTAGGCCATAGGGCATGGCGATGCCGATCCGCCCAAACGTCTGTTGCGTCTCAACCGAATTTCCAAATTGCGCCAACCAGGCTTCGGAACCCTTTACCCCGATGCAGACGGCAATCATCATGCCGACGGGCACGAGCAGAAGAATAAGCTTACTCGGTGCCATCGGAAAACGCCTCCGCTCCGATCGCCGTCAACCGATCGCGCTCCCTCTCATCCGCGTTGATCCTTCGTGCGCCGACAAGCAGAAGGCCAAGCAGGAGCGCGCGCTTCTCGTAGCGCAAGCCTGCCTTGGCAATCAGGCCGCCGAGCTGGATTTTCTCGCGCGTGTCTTTCCTGCGCTTGTCCGATTGGCTTGCTTGTCGCATGCGCTCAAGCCTCGCTATTTGCGCGCGAAGCCGCGCCAGACGGGTTTTGCGCGGGAGGGAGTTTCCGGATCTCGCTGCCGCGCTCACGAAATCGTTTAGCCAGATTCTCAAACTCCGACAGCAGCTTGCTCTCGTCGATTTCGACTTCGCCAATCCCGGCCTTGAGCGCGATCCGGCCGATCCGCTCGGCTTCACGCGTCTCTGCGGCCTTCAGCTGCTCCTGGAGCTTGGCGATCTCTTCTTTGATTCTGGATGATGGCTTCTTCATTCCGTTTGCTCCCGATTGTCACGAATGCCTGGAGCGGTTTGGCCGCTCCAGCGCTTTGTCTGGTCGGGAGATCGAACCGGAAAAGTCTGCAACTTTTCCTGATCTCCCTAAGTCAGGCAGGAGCAGAATCGCCCGGGAGCGCGTGAAGCGCATCCCGGCAGAAATGCCGGGTCGGCAGAGCCGACGCTTTGAGAGATCATCCCTGCGTTCCGAAGGAATGCGTCCAAGGGCGCAGTAATACGTCGCTGGGGCGACGTGGCTCGCTGCGGCCCCAGTCGGGCCGGGGCGGTGGCCTGCGGAACAAGGATGAACTTGTCTCGCAGGAGCCTGATGAACCGTGGCGATCACGCATTTTACACCCCAGCTTATTTCCCGTGGAAATGGCCGCAGCGCCGTTCTGTCCGCAGCCTATCGCCATTGCGCGAAAATGAGCCACGAAGCGGAAGCGCGCACCGTCGACTATTCAAACAAGAAGAACCTGGCCCACGAAGAATTCCTGCTACCCGCCGATGCTCCGAAATGGGCGCTGGACATGATCGCCGATCGTTCGGTTGCCGGGGCAGCGGAAGCCTTCTGGAACAAGGTAGAGGCATTCGAAAAACGCAACGACGCCCAGCTCGCCAAGGAATTCATTGTCGCTTTGCCCGTCGAGCTTACTCGCGACCAGAACATCGCGCTCGTCCAGCAGTTCGTCTCAGAGCAGGTGCTCGCTCGCGGGCAAGTGGCCGATTGGGTCTTCCATAGTGATGGCATTCCTGATGGCGCCAAATCCTTTGGTTCTGATCAGGATCAGAACCGGATTGGCGCGCGCAATCCGCATATCCATCTGATGACGACATTGCGCCCGCTCACCCAGGACGGGTTCGGTTCCAAGAAGGTCGCGGTGCTCGGCCCGGATGGAGCTCCGCTTCGAACCAAGACCGGGAAAATCCAATACAAACTTTGGTCTGGCGAGAAGGCGGAATTCCTCGAACAGCGGCAGAGATGGCTCGATCTCCAAAACCATCACCTGGCAATGGCCGGTCTCGAAATCCGTGTCGATGGCCGGTCCTACGCCGAACGCGGCATCGACCTCGAGCCGACAACCCATATCGGCGTTGCGGCAAAGGCGCTGCAGCGCAAGGCGGGCGATGCGGGAAACAAAATCGATCTCGAACGGCTGGCATTGCATGAGGCCCAACGGAAAAAGAACGCCGCCCGGATCGAGCAAAGGCCTGAACTCGTTTTCGATATACTGACATCCGAACGAAGCGTCTTCGATCAGCGCGATATAGCCAAGGTCTTGCATCGCTATGTCGACGATCCGGAGCGCTTCCAGCGGCTTCTCACTCGGATTACGGAAAGCCCGGAATGCCTGAAACTCACTGACGAGACAATCGACTTTGCGACCGGAGCGCGGGTTCCGGCACGGCTGACGACCCGGGGGATGATCAGGCTCGAGGCCGAAATGATTTCCCGCGCCAACTGGCTTTCGGGAAAGAGCGGGTTTGCTGTTCGGGATACGGTGCTGGAAACAGTCTTTGCTCGGCATGACCGGCTGTCGGAAGAACAACGGACGGCTATCGAACATGTTGCTGGGCCGGAGCGGATTGCAGCGATAGTGGGCCGGGCAGGAGCCGGCAAGACCACGATGATGAAGGCGGCTCGCGAAGCCTGGGAGTTGGCCGGCTTTAACGTCGTTGGTGGTGCGCTTGCAGGCAAGGCGGCGGAGAGTTTGGAGAAAGAGGCCGGCATTCCCTCCCGCACGTTGGCGTCGTGGGAGCTCAATTGGAAACAGGGACGCCGGCATCTCGATGATAGGACGATATTCGTTCTCGATGAAGCAGGCATGGTGTCATCCCGGCAGATGGCGACCTTCGTTGAAGCCGTGACCAAAGCTGACGCCAAGCTGGTCCTGGTCGGGGACGCAGAGCAGCTCCAGCCCATAGAGGCGGGTGCTGCCTTCCGTGCCATCGTCGAACGCACCGGATATGCCGAGCTTGAAACTATCTATCGCCAGAAAGAAGACTGGATGCGCGCCGCCTCGCTCGACCTAGCGCGCGGGCGCGTTGCCGAAGCGCTCGCTGCTTACGGCGGGAAGGGCCGGTTGATCGCAAAAACGCTGAAGGCTGAGGCACTGGGAACCCTCATTGCCGATTGGAACCGCGATTACGATCCGGAGAAGTCGACACTGATCCTCGCGCATCTGCGCCGCGATGTGCGTCAACTCAATTCGATGGCGCGCGAAAAGCTCGTTGAGCGCGGTCTGATCGAAGAAGGCCACGCCTTCAAGACCGAGGATGGACCCCGGCAATTCGCCGTTGGCGACCAGATCGTGTTCCTTAAGAATGAAGGCTCGCTTGGCGTCAAGAACGGCATGATCGGTAAGGTCGTCGAGGCTGCGCCTGGCCGTATCGTTGCAAGTATTGGCGAGGGCCAGGGCGCACACCGCGTTACCATCGATCAGCGCTTCTACCGCAACCTCGATCACGGCTACGCCACAACGATCCACAAATCGCAGGGTGCGACCGTCGACCGGGTAAAGGTGCTGGCGTCTCTCTCGCTCGACCGGCATCTGACCTATGTTGCCATGACCCGCCATCGGGAGGACATGGCGGTCTATTACGGCAGCCGATCCTTCAAGATCGCTGGCGGGCTTGAGAAACTTCTCTCCCGACAGAACGGCAAGGAAGTCACGCTCGATTATGCGGGTGGCCGCTTCTATGCCCAGGCGCTTCGCTTCGCCAATAATCGCGGCCTGCATCTCGTTCGCGTTGCCCAGACGCTGATGCGCGATCGCGTCCAATGGACCATTCGGCAGAAACGGAGACTCGTCGATCTCGGCGTCCGGCTTCGCACCGCCGGCGCGCGGCTCGGTCTTGTCGATCATCCGCTTCACCAATCCAGTCAAACAGCCAGAAAGGCCGAGCCAATGGTCAAAGGCGTCTCAAGTTTTACAACGTCGGTCACTGACGCGGCCGACGAAAGATTGCGGTCCGATCCTGCTCTGCAAAAGCAGTGGGACAATCTCTCTGACCGTATTCGTCTTGTCTATGCGGATCCAGAAACCGCCTTCAAGGCGATGCGTATGGAGACCGTTCTGGAAGACGCGAGCGTTGCCCGCCAGCGTCTTGGCGAAATCGAACTGAATGCGGCAAGCTTCGGTGCGTTGCGCGGTCGCGAAGGACTTCTGGCAAGCCGGGCGGATCGGCAAGACCGGCGCGTAGCGGAGGTCAACATTCCTGCGCTCCGTCGCGATCTCGAGCGCTATCTGGACATGCGACAGAACGCGATGAAGAAGTACGCTGCCGAGGAGGAAGGGCACCGCAAGCGCACCTCGATCGATATTCCATCCCTGTCGCCGGCCGCCGCGCGCGCCATGGAAAAGGTGCGCGACGCCATCGACCGAAACGACTTAGCCGCAGCACTCGGGTTCGCGCTGGCCGACCGGATGGTGAAGTCCGAACTTGATACCTTCAACAAGGCGGTGTCCGACCGCTTCGGTGAGCGGACACTCCTTGATTATGCCGCCAAGGATGCCTCGGGTCCAACCTTTGAAAAAGCTGCCAAGGACTTGTCGCCGGTCGAGAAGCTGAAGCTTGCCGCCGCCTGGCCGATGATGCGGGCCGGCCAGCAGGTGGCCGCTCAGGAGCGGACCCAACAGGCACTGAAGGAATCGGAAGCGTTGCGGCAAACGCAGAGTAAGAGCCAGGGGCTCAAGCAATGACACGGAGGCGACGCATTGCCGTAGTGACGGCACTTCTTTTCCTTCCGGTAGCCCTGTTTGTCGCAGCCTATGGGATGGGGCTGCGGATCAATCTGACACCGAGCTATCCGCTCGGGCTCTGGCGCATAGAGGCGCTGAGCCGCGCCATTAGCATCGGGGATAGAATCTTCATCTGTCTGCCGTTAACGCACGAGTTTCGACGGGCCCGTGAGCGCGGATATCTGCGCTATGGCCTTTGCCCAGGCTGGCTTAGTCCGTTGATCAAGACCGTTGTTGCACTCCCCGGACAGTCGATTGAAATCGGCGCGTCTGTCGTGATTGACGGAGTGGATTTGCCGCGATCCGCGGTCCAGCCAAACGATGGTTCGGGCAGGCCGATAACGCCCTACGCCGGTGGCGCAGTGCCGCCGGGATTTCTGTTTCTCCACTCACCATTCAAAGGTTCCTATGACTCACGATATTTCGGGCCGATCCCGGCCGATGGTGTTCTCGGGCTGGCGACGCCCATCCTTACCTTCGTTCCGTGACGGCCTGGTTTGCCTGAGCTTTATCGCAGGCAGTGCCGTTGTCGGCGCGATTGCCTGGAGTGGCGAAGTGCTGGCCTTGCCCGCTGCTGTCTTGTTTCCGACGCTCTGGGCGTTTGCACCCAACCGGCTCGTTGCGGGTTTGGTGGCGCTGGCCTATTTCCTTGCAGCGTCGCGCGGGCTGCCTGTTGGCGTCTCAATCTTCTATGCGAGTGATATGTGGGTCGGGCTCGGTCTATGGCTCACGGCCTCGGTTCTTTTCGTCCTCGTGCACAGCTTGATTTGGACATCGAAGTCCGGGTGGCACAAACCGTTGCGTTACGCGCTTGCATGGATCCTGATGAGCGTTCCGCCTTTTGGCATCACGGGTTGGGCGAACCCGATCACGGCCGCTGGTGTCTTGTTCCCGGGCCTCGGCTGGTTTGGATTGATAGCCATGGCTCACACCTTATCTGCGATGACGACGCGGGTATGGCCGATCGTTGCTCTTATCGTTGGTGCCTTTGTCGCACTGTCAGCTAAGGGCTGGAGCGAACCGCATCCACCGGAAGGCTGGATCGGCATTGACACGCACTTCAACTATGCCTCTCCCGGTCCGCACGCGGATTATGCGCAGCATCTCGCCACGCTGGCATTGGTTCAGGACGCGGCGAAAGCCGGCGTGAAAAACATCGTCCTTCCCGAAAGCGCATTCGGGATATGGACACCGACCACCGAACACCTCTGGGTCCGCGCACTTCAGGACCTTGATGTGACGGTAAACGGGGGTGCGATCCTTATCAGTGCTGAGGGCTATGACAATGCGATGATCGAGGTGTCTGGGAAGGGCGCGCACATCGTCTACCGCGAGCGCATGCCGGTGCCGGTTTCGATGTGGCAACCTTGGACATCGGGTGGCGCGACGGCCCAAATCTTTGGAAAACCTACCGGCAGATTTGCCGGGACGCTCACAGCTCCCCTGATCTGCTACGAGCAACTCTTGGTCTGGCCGATCCTGCAGTCGATGTTCTACGAACCGAGCGTAATCGTGGCAACGGGCAACGGCTGGTGGACCGGCGACACCAACATCGTTGCAATCCAGAAGGCGGCCGCCCGGGCCTGGGCATCGCTGTTCGGCGTGCCGCTCGTAATCGCTTTCAATACCTGAAAAGATGACCCATCAATCCGCGCTCGGACACTGACGATCTAGAAATTGCCCAGTTCAACAACTATGGATTGCATGTGCGACTCATAATGGGAATATTGCGTCCGAATCTCAGGTTCCGGGAAAGGTAGAAAATTGAAGAATATCGCAAATTCCGATTTGATGGGCGCACTCTCGAAAATTCCAGACATTGCCGACCGGAATTCAACTGTCCGGTTCCTGAAAGACGTGGCCTCCCGGTACGCGTTGAATACCATTGCTTATTTTGGTGTCGGCGTTGCGGGTCAAAATGAAACCGATCCCTATCTTGCAGTAACCTATCCTCCCGAGTGGGTCGCGCACTACAAGAACCGGCAGTATGTCGATGTCGATCCTGTTGTTCGTCTTGGATTTCGCCGTATGCTTCCCCTTGATTGGGACGAGTTCGGAAAGCCTACGGGGCGGTTGAAGACCTTTTTTGGTGAAGCCGGCGAATTCGGTATCGGGAGCCGCGGACTGACAGTTCCGGTGCACGGCCGCCGCGGCGATCGTGCCTTGTTCTCCGTGACGTCAGATCTTTCCGCCCGCGACTGGGCGAGCGCAAAGTTACTCTATATGCGCGACTTCCAGGTCCTTGCGATGCACATCCACGATCGTGTGCTTGGCATCGAGGGACATGCGAGCGAGCCTGCCAGTCTTTCACCGCGTGAAATGGAATGCTTGCAATGGATCGCCGAGGGCAAGACGGCCTGGGAATGCGCTGTCATTCTCGGCCTGTCGCAGCACACCGTGCGTTGCTACCTGGAGAGCGCCCGCCACAAGCTCCATGCCACCAGCAATACTCATGCCGTTTCAATTGCTCATAGAGCTGGGCTGCTTTTCGATTCCTTGTAAACCCAGCTGTTGGGCCGGATTTTCGTCTCGAAACACAGCCGATAACTGGTGTCTCCGTCATCAATCAATGAACGGAGACCACCATCATGATATTTGCAATTGAAAGTGCCGATCAGGAAAAGTATCCCGAACAGTTCGACGAAATGTTTCGCATGCGGGCCGAAGTCTTTGCTGGTCGTCTCGGCTGGGACGTCAAAGTCGAAAACGGCCGAGAGATCGACCGGTTCGATTCCGAAGGCCCTCTCTATCTTCTATCACTCGATGAGAGATCAGGACAGCTCCGTGGCGCTGTGCGTCTGCTCCCCACGACCGGGCCCAATATGTTGCGAGACGTGTTTTCCGTGCTGATGCCTGGTGGCACGGTCGAAAGTCCATTGATCTGGGAGAGCTCACGATTTGCGGTCAATCCGCGGATCTTCGAGGCGAGGGATCGTGCAGAAGCGAACCACCTGGTCAACCGAATCACCGTCGAGCTTTTGTGCGGGATGGTTGAATCCGCCCAGCGGGCCGGTATCGAACACATCGTATCGGTCTTCGACGCCCGAATGGCTCGCATTTTCAGGTCGATCGATTGCCGATTTGAACAGCTCGGTACGCCAGTGCGGATCGGGAAGACCATGACCTATGCTGGTCTGTTCGATATGAGTGATGCCATGCGGTCGCGGCTTGGAGCGGTGGGCGATTTTCGTTCATCAGTTCTCGCTGATGGTGCAATCCCTCCAGCGTCCGCACCCGCACTTTTTGCGAATGTCGAATAAATTCAATGTAAACATGTGGGTTGGCATCTGGCGTTCGCTAGCCTGATGAAATATGCTTTTCCCCGAGGCAGTACGCGCCGCCTCGGGGCGTAGAAACCCCTTTTCCGCGGTTGGTGTTGACCGGAACAACACCAGAGATCCTCTGGCCATTGGCCGGGGGCTTGTGACGCATGTCCAGGTGCCTCGGTGCTAAAGGTCACAGGGCCGTCGGAAAACGGTTTCTACCCCCCGGCTTGGGGTCATTAGATCTTATTTGTTCGCGGGGGCGCACCGCGGACCAAGCCGAAGGGGTGGTGCAGTATTGCCGGATATCCGCAGCCTGGAACTCAAACCCGATTGCTCAAAGCGTGCCATTGAGACGATTCTTGCGGAACTTGAGCAAGACGAGCTTGAGCGACTTGCGATCGACATCATTCGCGAACAACGGTGTCGGTTGGCAAAGGCCCAAGAGCTCTATGAACTGCTCGGGACCCCTGAACAAGGGAGTGGCGAGGATTTTCTGGTTGACCAACGCCGGTATGAATATCACCTCGCGCTGGTCATGATGAAGGCCCATCATCCGATCGCTGCGACCGTCATCAACAAGCTGGGTTATACACCGCCACTCCCGGAAGACATGATCCGTCAGTAGCTGCCTTCCTCAAGATTGAACGTTTGTGGATTGACCCAAACGGAAGAGTCCGAATTGGGATTCCCATCTGTTTTCATCCATGCGGATCTGCGTCATGCGCGCGGGATTTCCATGGTTGTTTCGGCTTAGAACCACCATAGGCTTGAGGCACTCGATCTCCGATCGGGTCGCGGCCCAGAAGCATGTCTAGCGGGCGCGGATCATCCTGCTAACCGCCGAGGGGCTCGGCACCCACGCCATCATGGCAACTTCGGGTAAGTCGAAGACAACAGTCTGGCGCTCGCAGGGGCGATTTGCGGAGGCACAGATCGAGGGCCTGCTGTCCGACAAGATCTAGCTGCCGGGCAAGGCGTGGATCTCCACCAGCAGGACTGCTGACGCAAACCGGATGACTCAATCGGCACCGAAGATCTCGTTGAGCCGGAGGAGATCATGCGCCTTTCGCACGACCGTATGATCCTGATAAGACTAGACAGCCAGCGGCATTCGCCCGAGCTGCGACTCTATGACTTTAGATTTGAAGGATATTTCGATGAACATCGACAGGCTGACCCACCTGCCAGAGCGCAAGCAGCGCGAACTGCAGCGCGTCGCCGCCATTTTGTTCGATGAATTCGAAGAAGTCCAGAAAACCAAGCTTTCCGAGAAGAGCAAGCGCGGACGGATTCTCAAGCTCATCCTATTCGGTTCTTACGCCCGCGGTGACTGGGTCGAGGATCGGAAAAGTGGCTATCTGTCGGATTATGATCTCCTGGTGATTGTCAACTACAGTCATTTTGCTGATCAGTATGAAGCCTGGGAGAAGGCGGGCGAACGCTTCGTGCAGGAACTGGCTATTACCCATCATGTGACTGCGCCCGTAAACTTCATCGTTCACACCTATGAGGAGGTGAACTCGCAACTCGCACAGGGACGCCCCTTCTTCGTCGATATCGCCCGCGACGGAATCGTCCTTTGCGAACTGAAGGGTTATCCCCTTGCGTCGCCAAAATCACTCGAGCCAGACGAGGCACGCGCCGAAGCAAAACGGCATTTCGAGCAATGGTTTCCCGACACGACTGAGCTCATTGCAGGCAGCAAATTCTACCAGGAGCGCGGAAATCTCAATCTCGCTGCTTTCCAGTTGCATCAAGCAACAGAGCGACTTTATCATAGTGTTTTGCTGGTCACGGCCCTTTACTCGCCCAAATCCCATAAGCTGCGGTTTCTGCGCTCACAAGCGGAGCGCATAGCGCCGCAGTTGGTCGGCATATGGCCGAATGATACCAAGTTCGCAAAGCGCGCATTTGCTCGTCTTGATCGCGCTTATGTCGATGCGCGCTATTCGCCAGCATTCGAAATCACAGCCGAGGAACTCGCCTGGCTGGTGGATAGCATTAAGGCGTTGCAGGAAGCTGTAGCAGCAATCTGTGCAGAGCGGATTGCCTCCTAACCTGTCGGCACGACGGACATATAATCGGCTTAAGGGCAAGGCTTGAGGCCTCATGCTGGTCGTCTTCCGCCGGATGGCCGCAGCGGGTGCTGTCAATGGGTCCTCTCGATATCGTTCTTTGGGCGACCGCGGTTCTACTGATTGTCTGGTTCTTCATTGTCTTTTTATCCGCAAAGGATGGCCTTGCTGGGGCGCCGTGAGACGGCCTTCAACATTAGGGCTTGCTATTGGTGTGGGCAAATGTAGTTTCTGGATAATTGGATAAAATTCGGTCTATTGCCGGAAATATCCTTGTTTGTACCAAATAATTTTGTTATATGCTCAGAAATAGGCCTGTCTTGCAGATTCAGGCGGGAGGCAAGTATGGATCACTTTTCCGTTGTGCAGAGCATCATAAGGTCAGGCCTCGGTGGCGACCAGGCTGGGATGGAGAAGCAGGTGCAGCGCTTGCTGACGCGCTTGGAGAAAGCGGGGCAGCAAAAGGAAGCAGTAACGATTCGCAGGCTTCTCTCGTCATCTGCGGAGATAAGGGAGATCACCCCAAGCCGTGTGCAAGTTTCCCGTTCCATTGTGACGGGAGAGGAGCTGACTCCGGATACGAACCCTCCCATGGATAGGGAGACTGGCGCTCAGCTATGCACCATTGAGTTTCCCGGGGAGTTAGCCACAGTCCCGGTCTATGAGCAAAACGTCAGGGAGGCGATTCAGGGCCTGTTGGACGAATGGTCCAACCCTGAGGCGCTACGATGCGTGGAGGTAGAGCCCACACGTTCCCTGCTGATTTTTGGACCTCCTGGGTCCGGCAAGACGATGACTGCCCGTCATATAGCGCAAAGGCTTGGACTTCCATTGGTCATAGCGCGGATTGATGGCCTTATTTCATCTTTTCTAGGTACAACCGCACGAAACATCGCCAATCTCTTTGATTTCGCGAACAGATATACCTGTGTTCTTTTGCTTGACGAGTTCGACGCACTAGCTAAGCAGCGCGATGACCCTCAAGAAATCGGCGAGATAAAACGGGTCGTGAACACACTGCTTCAAAACCTGGACCTTCGCAGAGAGCATGGGGTAACAATTGCGATTACCAACCATGATCGGTTGCTCGATCCGGCGGTTTGGCGACGCTTCGAGACCCATGTTCATATCGGCGAACCCAACCTGGAAGCGAGTACTCGGCTAGTGAAGAGGTTCTTGCTGCCGATCAAGCCCGACGATGCGCTTGTGATTATCATCGCATATTGTCTTGAGGGTCGCTCGGGCGCCGATATTCAGCGCATTTGCACCTCGCTGAAGCGAACCTTGGCGCTCGGTCGGCAAGCGCATAATGGTCCGGGGGTGTTTCATGCCTTGAGTGCGGTTCTTGCCCGCCTACCGTCGCACGACCATTTTCCTGCAAAGTTGTTGGCGGCAGACCCAGAGGCATTCATCAGTTTAATTACCAATGACAGTAACTTGTCACTAAAGCAGTCGGATATCTCGGCGGCGACCGGTTATGGGCAGTCGAAAATTAGCGAAATCAAAAAAACCAAGCGGCACCTCGCGTTGATGGAGGTAAGTAATGGCTAATAATCCTGTTCAGATCATACTAAACGATGCTGATTTTCTTAGGGCTCCAGACCCAGGTCAAGGTGGCGGTAACAAGGATTTCTTTGAAAAGGCTGATGTCCAATTCGACGCTCATAAGAAGCGCTTGCTGCAAGCTATCGACGAAATCATCGCTGCTGTGCAATCCAGCCCGTACGGTCCCGCGACCTATCTCAAGGTTCAAATGCGGGACGAAGCGCTCGCTAAATCCTATCGACCGGTAACTTGGCTGTTTCAAAAAGATCAATTCCCTTGTGTTGGGGCTGGCGCTGTTGGAACGCTGTATTTTCGGGCACCTCTGATCTATCTTGCGGCGCTGCGCAGCCGCATTGACACCGCTGAATACTCGGTGAAATACAATATTTCGAAAAACACCGGTGAAAGGTACGCCGCAACGACTGCTGCACGGTCGGAGGTCGGTGCAATAGACTCGATCGAGATTGCGCCGGTGTACGAGAAGCGCGGTTTTTCAACTGCTGCTGCTATGCAGATGTTTGAGGATCCAAGAACCGTATCTGGATACCACGTCGAACTCTTTGAGACGCCGACTCAGGATGTGATCGCCGACGACCCGTTGGGTCGGTTTGCACTACTCAACAGTCTTCAGCGTATGCTCCTTGGGTTTGGATCTGGCGCGCGCACATTCCTTGCAACGAAGGTCGGTCGCACCCCGGTGCTTGAGTTTCAATTAACGAGAGGTGATGAGCCTGCATTGGTTGACAACCGTCTGGGATTGGCGCGTAGAGATGTCGCGCCCATTCAGCGAGCGAGCGCGGTTGACCTTTCTGCTGATAGGCACGAGCTGGCATTGGGTGAGCTCGCCAAACATCCATTGGTGAGAGCCATCTGGCCTCCCGTCCAGCTTCAACTTGGCAGTCAGGATACGTTGGCTAGCGAGCAGACCGGCCAGACGGGTTCAGCCAAGATCCAGATACCAGGCCCCCCTCCAAATACCCCACACGTTGATGGTGCTCCCACGATCTATACGACAAGGGGGCCAGGCCTGCAGGTTGGCGTGAAACCAGATGTTGCTACCTACGGTGGGGCCGGAGGCGTTGGGCCGGGAAAACCAACTGGTCTTACCTCTATTACGCGAGAAGGGGTGATGCAGGATGTGGTTGGGACAAGCTTCGCCGCTCCTCTTGTAGCCCGCACGCTCGCAAGTCTCGATCGTGATACGCAAGGGACTTTGGGGACCGAGGCTCTAAGTGTCGGTCCACAAAGAAGTTGAACGATATGAATCGCTTGTGATTCCATGCCGTTGATTTGATTCGACGAAGGGATGGAAGTGATGTGGACGAAAGCGAACCGCGGGAAATACAATCGGGATGGTCAGCGTTATCCCAGCGATTTGACGGATGCGGAATGGGCATATGTCGAACCACTGATCCCGCCGGCCAAGCATGGTGGCCGCAGACGTGAGGTTGATATCCGCGAGGTTGTCAACGGCCTGCTTTATGTCCTCAGCACGGGCTGCCAGTGGCGGGCTGTGCCGAAGGACCTACCGCCGAAGAGCACACTGTTCAGCTATTTCGACTTGTGGAACTGGGACGGCACGCTCGGTCGTCTCCATGAGGAACTCTACGTGAAATGCCGTGAGGCGGCAGGGCGTGAGGCCAGTCCGACGGCCGCCATCATCGACAGTCAAAGTGTCAAAGGTGCGGAAAAAGGGGGCGTTGCATCGACCCGAGCGGGTATGATGCGGGGAAAAAGGTCAAGGGCAAGAAGCGGCATATCCTTGTCGATACAGTAGGCCTGCTGTTGCATGCGCTGGTTCATCCGGCTGATATCCAGGACCGTGACGGCGGCGTACTGGTCCTGAAAACGCTGTTCGGGCGCTATCCATTTTTGAAGAAACTGTTTGCGGACGGCGGCTATCAGGGACCTGTCTTCGACAAGGGTCAGAAAAAAGCCATGCCCGGACTGGCGACCGCGATCGTCAAGCGATCCGACGCCGCCAAGGGTTTTGAAGTCCTGCCGAGACGCTGGGTGGTCGAACGAACTTTCGCATGGCTGGGGCGATGCCGCAGGCTGACCAAGGATTTCGAGAACCTGTCGCGCAACGCGCTTGCCTTCCTCAAACTGGCGTCTATCCGCCTCATGCTGCGAAGGCTCTGTTCAAAATGAATAACTTTCCGGACCGACTCTAAGGGCAATGCTATTGCACCATACAGTCATGCCAGAGCCGCTTACGAAACGGGGGATGAAGGATCTAAGCCGGCAGTTCGCTGGGTATGGTCAACCTTCAAGCGTGGCTGAAATGCTGGAAACCGGTGATCACGAGGTTACACTCGTCTTTCAAAGTCGCTTGACCATTGGCGCGAGAAAACCGGCAATCCTTCGGTTCCCGTTTACTTGGCCTCTAAGTCTTGTTGGGCCCCAGAGTCAGTGTTCTGGCAACGTCAAAATCACTCTCGTTTATTCGCCACCATTGGATCCCGCATTTGGTGCAGAGTTTGTGCGTGTGAACTTGGAGGCCAGTCTGCGCCAGCGCCAAATGCGGAAAAATCAAGATGGTCAGTTCGGCTACACCAACCAGATCGATGCACGCTACCTACCGAAATCATCGGGCCTTGGTATCCCCGAAAAGGCGCTGATTGCACACGGCCTCAAGTGGTGGCCATCGAAACAATATGAAAGCAATCTGATTGATCGCGGCGAGACCTCAGATTGGCGGTTAGAGGTCACCAGCTTGGTGCGTGCTGAATCTGAGTTTCCAGTTTCCGGTGTCCCTTTCGCGGTTCTTTTGACGATCCGTGATCCGAAAGGCATCGAGCCAGTCTTTGCTGAGATGCGTCAAGGCCTGCAGGCAAGTCGTGCTGATGCTCGGGACATTAGAGCGGCTGCAAGACTGCGTCCACGTAGCTGAGGGCGGTGTCAAGATGGACTGACTGGATCTTCAGCGCGTGCGAAGCGGCATTGCAATGTATCTGCGAGAGCCATGCTTGAAGAAGAATACCGAATCGGGGGACGCCGGCACTGCAATGCGGCAGTGTAAAGTATTCTCAATGTTCGAATAGGACCACAAGCTGCCGTGCTGATCAATTAAATCAGCCCCAGCCGGATCGCGATAGAGGCGGCTTGCCGGCTGTTTGCTGCGCCAAGCTTTCGCGTTGCCTCGTCGAGATAGGAACGGACGGACCGATATCCGATCCCGATCGTTTCTGCGATGTCCGGCATCGACATGCCGTCTGCGAACCAGCGCAGGCATTCGGCCTCGCGCGGTGAAAGACGGATGTCTGAAGCCAGGGCAGCATCCTGGGTCGCCGAGGCGAGATGGGAATGAACAAATGCGACCCCCATCGCTGCAATGACGGGATCGGGATCCTCGTCGATGCACACCATGGACTTCCCGGAGGCTAGTGTGAACACCATCCTGTTCTTGAAGCCGACAGGAACCGAGACCGACAGACCTGAACGGATTCCAAACCGCTCCGCATCCTTGTAGAATTGCCTTACATCGAGCCTTCCTATTCGCCTGGCTTCGTCCGCCGACCACTGAAAAATCGGCGGCCCATGCTTGGCCTTGGTGACGACTGGATCAACTCGAATGTAGTTTTTCTGGACGTAGTGCTCCTGCCATTCCCGGGGATAGTTCGATACGGCAAAGCTCTCCTGCCCGCGAAGATGCAGATAGGCAAAATAGTCGAAACCGGCGCCCGCTGCAAAATCCCGCAAAGCGCGCCGCGCCGCCCGCTCCTCAAGCGGCAATGAAAGCGTGTCGATCAACTGCAATAGGAGTTCGTTCAAGATGATAAAATTCCGGCATGGTGGTGAGCTGCAGCAACAAGTTCTGCCACGTTGCGGTGTGAGGGTCTCCGACCTCAGATTCAATGATATGCGTTTGGGAAAACGATGTCCTGATCGACCAGGACGTTGAAGCGATAACCCGGCCTGATTTCGAGCGTGGGCTGGATATTGAGATTTTTCGACACTGTTTGCTGCGAGATCTGCCCGAAGGTCTCGGCAAAGGACCGCCTGGCCGCATCCGCCGCGCTGTCCGTCGTTGTGGTGGCGCTATCCTTCGGAAGCAGCATGTCAGTCCCGGCGCCGATCAGGGCGACAAGGATCGCCGAGCCAAATGTCTTGAGATAGTGATTGTTGACCCTGTCGTTGAAACCGCCATAGCCGGCGGTATCCGTACCGGCCATGCCGCCGATCTGCAGCGTCGATCCGTTCGGAAAGATGATATCGGTCCAGACGACAAGCACCCGGTTTTGCCCGAAGGAGACGTTGGAATCGTAGCGACCGAACAGTTTTGTTCCTTGCGGGATGAGCAGTCGCCGGCCGGTCGCGCTGTCGTAGACGTTTTGCGATACCTGGGCAGCGATGCGACCGGGAAGATCGGAGTTGATACCGGTGACGAGCGTTGCCGGAATGACCGATCCCCGTTTGAGTTCAAAGGGCGACATTTGCGGGATAACCGAATTCGGCAGGTAGCCGAGATCAGCGATATCCTGGTTGAAGAACTGCGCCTTCACAACCTGCCCGTTCGGATCGGCATTCTGTCCACCAATGCCGGCCTGCAACGCAGTGCCATATAGATCCATCGCACTGACTGACTTTCCTGCAGGTGAAACGGACTGTTGTGATGCTGCGACCGGCATAGCATTCTCGTTATTGAGGCCCTTGAGATTGACGGCTGTCGGCGAGTTGGCAGCGGCTTCCTCAGCCTGAATGCTTGCCATCTGCTGGCGGTGATATTCGCGGAGCATCTGTTCTTCCTGCTCGCGCTGCAGCCGGGCGCGCCACATGGCCTCAGGCTCGAGGGCTGGAGTTTGCGGCTTCTGAAGATTCTGGTCGGGTGGAGTGAACGGGTTACGAGTGGGTTCTTCCCTTTGGACGGCTGGCGTCGGTTGCACCGGAATGACCTTCGGTTCGCCGATGATCCCGTCGGACACGCCCTGTTTGAGCCTTTCGGCATCATTGGTGGCTGGTTGCGACGACGACGTGTCGATCTGCCGGTCCCCGAAATGCAATCCCCTTGAGGAGAGGCCAAAGAAGATCGCCGCCAGAAAAACCACGACGAGGATGATCGCAACGATGATCGGAACACGATTCAGTCTTCTAATTCTTGGCCCACTCTGGGCACCGGCGCCACCAAGCTTCAGCGATTGTGTCATGACCCGCCCGCCGATCTCCGCTGCATGACGGACAAGGGACTTGCGGGCATCGCTCCGGCCGCTCCGTTCGCTCCGGCAGCTCCGGTCGTACCGAGCGTGTACATCCGTGTGAGCTCGACCTTCAAGGTCGAGATCCGCACAAGCATTCCCTTCTCGAATGGATCGACGCTATAGGCCAGCGGTTCCACAGCCGCACCGTCGATTGCCTGATCAGTCACAACAGCATAGCCTTTTTCCCGCAAGGACGTCTCGAGCGCTGGGCCGAACACCGCGTCGTCGCCACGTAGCGCAATTGTCGTATTTCCGGGTCCGACATGCTCCGCGAGCCGCTCCACCATGTCCGCGGCAATCGAGCTTGCGGCTTTTGACGAGAGTTCGGCGGTGACTTCGCTTTGAATCAATCCGGTCCCGCCCATTGTCTGGCAAGCTACAAGCACGACGAGGCAAAACAGGGCGGCGGAAAAACGAAGATAAGAGAGGAGTTTCGACATCCCCTACCCTCCCCGCCGGATTGTGATCTTCTGCTGTTGGCGCCCGACGCCCGACACCAGGATCGCTCGATCGATATTGTAGTCGACCACCATCATTGTTCCCTTCATCCGGTAGTTGACGATCCGGTTTTTGCCGCCGGAGACGACGAACAGCACCGGTGCATCCTGACCGGAGAGCGAAGACGGAAACTGGATGAAGGTCTTCATGCCGTCGCTATAGATCCGGGTCGGCCGCCAGCGCGCGGACCCGCTGACATGGAAAGAGAAGTCGAGCTGGTCGGCGGGAACGCCGGCGCCGGGAACGACGCTCGCCTCGATCCGTGCGTTGATCTCGGCGAAGCGTACATTGATGTCCTCGGGGTAGTCGAAGCCGACACGGGCCATGTACTGGGTCGGATGAGACTTGAGCTGGATGTGATAGGTCCGCCGCGAGGTGGTCACGACCATCGACGTCATGAGCCCTGCCTCGGCAGGTTTGACGATCAGATGTACCGCCTGTCCATTTGGCGCACCGGAGGTGGCGGGTTCCACCTTCCACCGCACCGTGTCTCCGACGAGCACATCCCGAACGATCTCGCCGGCCTGAAGCTCGATGTCGCAGACCTGTAACGGCGAGCAGACGACCGAGGGTTGGACCTCGCCATAGAGGAAGATCACCTTCCCGTCTGGCCCGCGCGTCACAACGCCCCGGCTGTGCTGCCACTGTCCGGAAAGCTGTGTGCCGCGGGCTTCATTGTTGCTCAACTGCTGTGCGGAGACCGGCAAGCTTGTGGCTGCGACGATAACGCCGGCGCAAAGCGCGATGGCGGGGGGCATGCTTTTCTTCATGTTTCTATCCTTGCGCGCGCTCACAACTGCGCTGTCCAGTCAAAATCCTTGAGGTAGAGGCCGATGGGGTTGAGCCGTATGACCGCCTCGTCCTGTGGCGGGGTCAACGTCACCGTTGCGACGCCACGGAACCGCCTGGTAGTGATCTCCTTGCCCTGCCGGTCGCGCTCATATTCCGTCCAGTCGATCTGATAGCTCTGGTTGGAAAGCGGCACGATGTTGGTGACCTCGACGGCAACCGTCTTCGATCTTGCCCTGTCAAAGGGCGAGTTGTTGCGGAACCACGCATTCACCTTTTCGGTCGCCGGGTCCGATGATCTCAGCAGCGCATAGGTGCGGTCGATGTATTGCTTCTGCACTATCGCGTCGGGTGTGACAGAGCGGAAGTTCGATACGAAACTTCCAAGTGTCGCACGTACTACCCTGGCGTCGGCATATTCAATCTGCTGCGGAAACCCGATGGTCGCGGCGGTCCCGAGCTTGTCGACTTCCACGATGTAGGGAACGAGCTTGACCTGTGTGCTCTGGTAAAGCGCGTAGGAGAACCCGATCACCGCCATGAGCATGCCGGTGATACCGACGATCCGCCAAGCGGCCGCCGCCTTGACATAGGAGCCGTAGCGCTCGTTCCATTCCTGACGTGCGGCGAGATAGGGGTTTTCGGGGGGATGTGTTTTGGCCATGGTCTCTGTCACGCTTTCTCGTCACGGTTCGGGCTTGGACTTGGACGACCCTGACCTTGATCGAGCTTGGCGTTGGCAAGACCAAGCGTCGAAGCGCCCCAGGTGCCGGGCACCCCGATCGCCTTGTCACGCGAAGCAGATGCAACGGCACCTCCAGCCGTGCCGACACCGCTTGCCATGCCCTTGAGTACGGCCGCACCGAACGAGCTGCCGCCGGCGCGGGCATTGGAATAGGCCGCGGCCCCTGCCCTCGCCCCGCCCGTGGCGAGCGCAGCACCTCCGGCGGCAAAGCTTGCGGCTTGCCCGCCATGGCGTATGGCTTCCATGCCGCCCGTTACGGAAACGCCCTGCACCATCCCTTGCACAATGTTCGGCACATACATGGCGATGACGAACACCACGACGGAGATGCCGGCGATAGCCAGTGTCGAGAGGAACTCGTCGCTGTTTGACGGCGTATTGGCGAGGCCGATCAGAACTTCCGAGCCGATCCTCGCGATCATCACCAACGCCATCAGTTTCATGCCAACGGAGAAAGCGTAGACGAGATAGCGGACCGAGAAATCCTTGGTGTAGCTCGAGCCGCCGAGCCCGAGCATGATCATGCCGGCGAGCAGTCCGACATACATTTCCGCCATGACGGCAACGAAGATTGCCGCAACCAGGCTGAAAGAGATGACCACGACCACCATTGCGAAGACCGCGGCGATCGCCAGCGCGTTATCCTCGAACAGGCCGAACTGGGCCTTGGCTGACATGGCGCTTGCCACCTGCAGACCGGCATTGAAGACATTGGCGGGCGATGCCGAGCCGCCGCCGGCGCCGATCTGATACAGGCTGTCGACCACGGCCTTTGCGAAGTCCGGACCTTGCTCCAGAATGAAAACGAAGAGCCCGATGAACATGATGCGGCGGACAAGCTCGGCGAACCAGGTGTCGAGCGAGGCGGCGGAGATCGCCAACCAGACGGCGGCAATCCCGACCTCGATTCCTGCGAGAATCCAGAACAGCGACCGCGCCGCGTTCAGGATGGTGCTCTGCCATCCCTGGGCAGCACTTGCGATTTCGTTCTCGAGATTGGTCAGTAGCCGGCCTTCTTGGGCAAACGCCGGCCCCGCGAACAGGGCGAGCGCGAGCGCAGCGGCAAAGAAGACCTTAGTTTTCCGCCTCATCGCCCCCACCTTCATCTGTCTTCCAGCGCGGACTCATCTCCTGCCCGCCAGCCGTGTCGAATTTCTGTGGCGCCGGCGCTGATGTGCTGACATGCGGAGTGGGATCGGAGGGCATCACGATCTGCCAAACAAGGATTCCGCCGATTCCGATGACTGTGAGGACGATCGCCATGAAAATAGTGGACCTGTTCACCAGCGCGGCTCCATTTCCTGTCCGCCCGAGGTGGAGGGCGTGGTCGACTTGAAGAATTCCTCGCGACGGTTCTGGGCCAGGTCTTTGGCCGCTTGCTCGGACTGATACCAGGTGCCCATCATAGTCACTTGCTGGGAGACGAGGCCCCGCAGCTTCTGGGCCTGGCGACCTGCTGGGCTGCAATCTGGTGGCCGAGCTGAAGCGCTTGCATTTGACCGACCGCGCTTTGCGACATCGACCGCAACTGGCTCATCGTCGATTCCTCGGAGCTGAACTGGTCCGCAGTCAGTCCGGCCGCCTTAAGCGTTGCGGCAATCGTGTCGCGATTGGTGTCCGACCAGGTCTGATAATTTGCGGAAAACGTCTCGCCGCTGGTGAGCCCCGACTTGAAATCGGCAAAACTTTGGAAACGCTGCCGAAGCACATCGTCAGCATTGCCCATTGAGAAAGCGATTGACTGCCCCTGATTGACGAGGCTGCGTAGCCTGTTGAGATCGCTTTCCACCTGACCCCAGACCTGGTTCGGAAGGGTCAACGTGTTCTGGAGCATGTTCTCGTAGATATTGAGCTGGTTCTGGATCTGTTCCGCCAACTGCGTGATTTGCGTCATCTGGTTGCCGATCTGCTCGGTCGACTGCCCGACGAGACTGACGAGCTCGGTATTGTTCAGGATCTGCGTCCATTCGGTCGCGCCACCCGTCACGGTGCCGGCATTGGCCAGTGGGACCGGCAACCACGCGGTCACCGTCAGCGCCGCGATGGCAGTTTTAGTTGATCGAGAGAATGCGTTTCGCATTGTCCACTCCCCTTGTCCGCAACCAGTGTATGGGCCATTCCGGTCCATGCTGTTGGCTGAGTTCATTGATGTGCTTGAGATCTTGCCTGCCCGACGCACCAACAAAGGCGAGCGCGACGGGTCCAAGTGTCATGTCGAACAGACGCCGCCCTTCCGGAGACGCGACGTAGTATTCCCGCTTCGGGATGGCGGTTGCGACGATCTCGATCTGCCGCTCGTTAAAGCCAATCCGTTCGTAGAATTCGCGGGTTCCGGGTTCACGCGCGGCGCCATTCGGCAGGCATATCTTGGTCGGACAGCTTTCCTTGAGCACGTCGATAATACCGGACTGCTCGGCATCCGAAATCGACTGTGTGGCGAGAACGACGGCGCAGTTGGCCTTTCGCAGGACCTTGAGCCATTCCCTGATCTTGTCACGGAACGTTGCGTGGCCGAGCATCAGCCAGGCCTCATCAAGGATGATCAGGCTTGGGTTACCGGTCAGGCGCATCTCGATCCTGCGGAAGAGATAGAGAAGGACGGGGACGAGATTGCGCTCGCCCATATTCATGAGTTCCTCGACCTCGAAGGTCTGGAACGTCTCGAGCTGCAGCCCGTCCGCTTCGGCATCGAGGAGCTGCCCCATCGGTCCATCGACCGTGTAATGGTGAAGCGCGGTCTTGATCTCGCGCATCTGAACGCCGCTCACGAAATCCGAGAGCGATCGGCCGCGGGCCTCGGCCATCAGGGCGATCTGACGGGCGATCGCGTTGCGGTGATCGGGTGTGATGGTGACTCCCTGCATGGAAACAAGCGTTTCGACCCACTCGGCTGCCCATGCCCGGTCCCCGTCGGTCGAAAGCTCGGCCAGCGGGCAGAATGCGAGCGCACCCTCCCCTGCCCCGATCTCGTAGTGATCGCCGCCGGCGGCCTTGGTCAGCGGGTAGAGCGACTTGCCTTTATCGAAGGCGAAGATTTGCGCCGCTTCGTATCGGCGGAACTGTGCCGCGATCAGCGCCAGCAAGGTCGACTTTCCCGACCCCGTCGGCCCGAAGATCAGCGTATGGCCGACATCGTCGACATGCAGGTTCAACCGGAAGGGAGACGAGCCGCTTGCGACTTGCATCAGCGGCGGGGCATTGGGCGGGTAGAAGGGGCAAGGTGCCACGGCGCTGCCCGCCCATACGGAATTGACCGGAATGAGGTCGGCGAGATTGCTTGTGTTTATGAGAGGTTCGCGAATATTGGCGTAGGTATTGCCGGGCAGGCTGCCGAGATAGGCCTCGGTGGCATTGAGCGTCTCGATCCGGGCGCCAAAGCCTTCGGCTTGGATCAGCCGCCGAACTGCCTCCGCCTGATCGCGCAGACGAGCTTCGTCGGTGTCGAACATGACGATGACAGGCGTGTAATAACCATAGGCGACCAGCTGGGACGAGGCGGCGGCGATTGCGTCCTCGGTTTCGGCCACCATCGTCATGGCGTCCTGATCGACCGAGCTGCTCTGGGTCTGGAAGAGCTGGTCGAAGAACGGTCGGACCTTCTGCTGCCACTTCTTGCGCGTGCGCTCCAGTTTTTGCTTCGCTTCCTGATCGTCGAGAAACATGAACCGGCTCGACCAGCGATAGGTGAGCGGCATCAGGTCGAGCGAATTGAGGGTTCCGGGAAAACTCTCGGCTGGGAAACCGTCAATGGCGACGACCGTCAGATATCTTCCATCGACCATCGGCGAAAGACCGTGGTGGAATTCGGCGGTGACCAGCCAATCGAGATACATCGGGATCGCCGGCAGGCGCACCGGATAGTTCTCACCGAGGATGCAGAACCGGATGAACTGGAAGAGCTCGTCATAGCGGGCCTCGTCGCCAGTTTCCGCATCGGCAACCGTGCGCGTCATCATGCGCCGGATCGAAAGCACGTTGCCGATATACTGTTCGACCTCGCGGATCGAGCTTTGGAAGGTATTGAGGACGCGGTTCGCATAGGTCTCCGACCGGCTTGCCTTGTCGGAATAGACATATCGCGCCATGGCCGACCGGCGCGGTTCCGGTGGCCGATAGGTGAGGATAAGGGCGTGCTGGCTCTCATAGTGGCCTCGCTCTGCCATGAAGTGCGCTCTGCGTTCCTCATCGATCGCCCGCGTGACAGGATCGGGGAAGTGGCAGGCTTCTCGCGCCGGATAGGCCGTCGTCGGAACTCGGACAGCCTCAACTTGAATCATCCATCCGGATCCGAGCCGCGAAAGGACGGCGTTGATCTGGCGCGATACCTCGTTGCGCTCGATATTGGTCGAACTTTCCGAATCCGGTCCCGCAAAATACCAGCCAGCCATCAGCGAGCCGTCCTTCAACAGAATGATCCCGTCAGCGACCAGGCCCGCATAGGGCAACAGATCGGAAAACGACGGTTTGGAGTTTCGGAATTGCTTAAGCGCCACCATGGGAGGTCAGTACCTCCGCCATGGCGATGATGTCGGCAGGTAGGCCGGTCGATAGCCGATGTGGCGCAGATAGACCTGCCGCATCATCGGATCGGCCTTGGCCATGATACGAAGGACACCGACAACGGCGATCCAGATAGCAATGCCCAGCAACACCGAGAACCAGGTCAGCACCACGAAGATGAGAATGACCGTGGCAAGCCCGGTCAGAAGCACGAGTTCGCGGTCGGCACCGATCAGATGGTTCGGCCGCGACAATGCGCGATGGATAGGCGAGCGGGAAAGGGGTGTGCCGGCTTCAGCCATCAGTCCCCTCCCCTCGCCCGCCCGGGGCAGCCTGATCTGGGAGACCGATCGAGGCACCCGATGCGCCGAACAGCCCGACGATCTGGGTCGCACCAAGCAGAATGCCTGCGACAAGGACGACATACATCAGCCGCCGCGCGAAATCGTTGAGCTCACCGCCGAATATCAACATGCCCCCGGCGACCGCGACGGCGGCGAGTGCGATGAAGCCCGCAACCGGGCCGGTAATTGATTCCTGGATCTGCTGGAGCGGCCCCTCCCATGGGAGGCCACCGCTAGAACTTGCGAGAGCTGGAGACGCGACTGCCACGCAAAGCACGGCAACGATCGCTCCTATCGAGGCGTTTCGGCGGAAGTTATGCGGCATGACTGTCCTCGTCGATCTGGGAATTGTGGTCTGTTTCGTAGGTCGCGCCGTCGAAACCGTTGACGCGCATCACGTCGCGCACACGCCGGCCGGTCGCCGTTCGTTCGATGGAGACGACGAAATCAACCGCTTCGCCTATCACTTCCCTCATCGGCTGCTGGCTCACCTCGGCGGTCAGTTGTTCGAGGCGCCGCAGCGCGGAATGCGCGGTGTTGGCGTGTATGGTGGTGATCCCGCCCGGGTGGCCTGTGTTCCATGCCTTAAGAAGGGTCAACGCGGCGCCGTCCCGGACTTCGCCGACTATGATGCGGTCAGGCCGAAGGCGCATCGTGCTTTTTAGAAGCCGCGCCATGTCGGTGCTGTCGGTCGTGTGCAGGCAAACTGCGTTCTCGGCCGCGCATTGGATCTCGGCCGTGTCTTCCAGAATGAGCAACCGATGCGATGGAGCGGACTGGACGATTTCGGCGATGACTGCGTTGGCCAATGTCGTCTTGCCCGATCCCGTTCCGCCGGAGACGACTATATTCAGCCGTTCCTGAATGGCGCGTCGAATGAGGCTTGCCTGAAGCCTGGTCATCACGCCGCCGCTCACATAGTCCGCAAGCGGGATCAGGCGGGATGCGCGCCGGCGGATCGTAAAGCTAGGCCCGCTCACCACCGGGGGAAGCAGACCCTCGAACCGATGCCCGCCGATCGGCAGTTCACCGGAAATAATAGGCCGCTCCTCATCCGCCTCGGTCTGCAGGGCGTGTGCAACGCTGCCGATGATGATCTCGGCCGCGCCCACCTGCAACGCGCCAATCCTTGCCATCCCCTCGCCCAGCCGCTCGACAAACAGCCGTCCGTCCGGGTTGAGCATGATTTCAACGACATCGTCGTCCTCGAGTGCCGCGCAGATCACATCTCCGAGCGCTTCACGCAGTTTGCGGACCAACCGGGAATGGGAGGTACTCGTGCTCATCGATCCTCTCCAATTGTCAACTTCTGGTGCCGCTCGGAGCGGTCAGATCTTGTTTGCATCGCATTCACCGTTACTACTTGTGGGTGAGTTGCGGTTTTGATCGAATAAGAGAAATGGGTCACCCCGGCAGAACTGCCGGGGTGGCTAGCTGCGTGTTCGCGCGGTATCCGCTGAGCAGGGCTAGATTTCGACTCAGATCACTGAGTCGGGGTGATAATTGGCGGAATTGGTCTGGAACTTGCGCTCTACATAGTTTTCGAACGACGGTATGTGAAGTCGCCCCGGCAGAAGTGCCGGGACAGTAAGTATCCAAAGAGACTATGGTGGCGTCTAATAAGTGGCTGAAAAAAATGGATATATTCTGCTTTTCCAAAGAATCTTGAGGCCGATGGTTTGACTCGCGTTAAGAGACCGTTAACCAAAAACCGCTTGCACCGGAACCGGAATCGCCCATAGTAATAACGCTTTCCCGCATGTTGCTCGGGAAAAAGCGTTATTTCGATGGAAGTGAGATATTGGTGTCAATAGTCGACGAGCAAAATGCGATGGATTTCGACGAGGAGATCATCCAGCAGGGTGAATTGATCTCCGATCGTCTGAATATGCTCCGTCTCGAGCAGTACCCGCCTGACGCGCAAAAAGGTCTGCGTATGTTCTCGTTGGCCGAGGTCGCCGACTTCATTGGCGTTACCCAGAACCACGTGAAAAAATTGCACTTGGATGGGAAAGGTCCTGTTCCAACGGTCTCATCGTCGGGGAGGCGCTCCTACACCGCAGAACAAATGCTCGAGTTGCGCGAGTATCTCGATAAGCACGGACGTAGCGGCGTGAAGTACTATGTCCCACGTCGACGTGAGGGTGACCATTTGCAGGTCATCTCTGTGGTCAATTTCAAGGGTGGATCTGGTAAGACGACCACCACAGCCCATCTGGCACAGTACCTGGCTCTTACGGGGCACCGTGTTCTTGCTATTGATCTCGATCCGCAAGCATCGCTCACTGCTCTTCATGGCGTTCAACCCGAGCTCGACAAGAATCCTTCCCTTTTCGACGCTTTGCGATACGACAACGAACGCTGTTCGATTAAGGAAGTCATTCGTACTACCAATTTTCCCGGATTGGATATCGTACCGGCGAACTTGGAGCTCCAAGAGTACGAATACGAAACGCCACTTGCCGCATCTGATCGGAGCTCACCTGAGGGTCGGCTTTTTTTCACGCGCATCTCCAATGCGCTAAAAGAGGTTGATGACCGCTATGATATCGTCGTTATCGATTGTCCGCCCCAATTGGGATATCTCACACTGACGGCGCTTACGGCTTCGACGGGCGTTCTCATCACTGTGCATCCGCAAATGCTCGACATCATGAGCATGAGCCAATTCCTGCTTATGCTCGGGGGCATTCTGCAATCGATTAAAGGAGTTGGTGCCAAGGTTCGACTTGATTGGTTTAGATACCTCGTGACTCGCTACGAGGCGACAGATGGGCCTCAAGCGCAGATGGTGGGCTTCATGCAGGCAATGTTTGGTAAGAGAATGCTTAACAACCAGATGGTCAAGTCAACCGCAATTTCCGATGCGGGCATAACCAAGCAGACGGTCTATGAGGTCGAGCGAGCGTTGTTCGTTCGCTCGACCTATGACCGGGCCATTGAGTCCCTCAATGCAGTGAACGGAGAAATAACTTCTCTCATCCACTCGGCATGGAGGCGCAAATGAAGGCCATCTTGACAGCCGTGCAGATTGCGGAAAAAAGGTTAGAGAACAATACGATATCTCCCATTTTAGGTGAATGTCATGGCTAGAAAGCACCTGCTTGCAAATATTGGAGATCGTCCGGCAAAACCCGTCGAGCAGGACGGAGTGGCGGAATCGCGTGTGGAATATGCGCGCCGCGGCGCTTCACGATCTATGATGCAGTCCCTCGACGACCTTGCTGAGAGCTCGATGCGCGTTCTGGAAGGCGACATTGTGGTATCGCTGGATCCAGATAAACTCGACCCCTCCCCTTATGCGGATAGAATTGGCGAGGACGAAGAAAAGGACGGCGAACTCCTACAGGCCATCAAAAATGCCGGACAGCATTCTCCTGTTCTGGTTAGGCCGCATCCCCAGACAAGCGGCCGCTACATTGTAGTATTCGGCCACCGGCGAGTTAGGGTGGCCCGAAAGCTTGGGCAGGAAGTTAGAGCCGTCATCAAGCCGCTTGAAGATATTGCCCACGTCATCGCTCAGGGTCAGGAGAACTCAGCCAGGGACGATCTGAGCTTCATCGAGAAGGCGCTTTATGCACGGCGCTTGCTCGAGTCCGGAATCGACAAGGCTACCATCAAGACAGCTTTGACGATTGACGACACTTTGCTTTCTCGAATGCTCTCCGTCGCTGATGTCGTGCCAGAAGCGGTCCTCGAGGCGCTCGGCGCCGCGAAGGGTGTTGGCCGGGACCGTTGGGAAGAACTGAAGAAACTCGTTCAAATGCCGGCAAATGCTGAAACGGCGCTGGAGCTGGTTCAGAGTGAGGCATTCGTCGAGGCGGAGGGGAGCCAACAATTCACGGTTCTTATCGATGGCCTCAAGTCTTCTCGAACAAAGAAGGCCAAGCCGAAGCAGGCGGCGGAAAAGGTGTGGAGTCTGTCCGAAGCTGCCGTCAAAGTGACGACAAAGGATAGCGGCCGGACCTTCACTCTTGCCTTGAAATCCAAGGATGCATCTCAGTTTGGCGCTTTCCTCTCGGGACAATTGAAGCGCCTTTACGAAGAATTTCAGCAAAACAAAGAGGAGGGCGGTGAGTGAATCAACGGCCGTAAACGGGCGGCCATGGCAGAAATTGGCAAAGAAAAAGGCCACCGAAATCGCTTCCGGAAGCCCTCTCTTAGTGTGGTAGCTAGAGAATCGCACTTCCCGGAATCACAGTCAAGGCTCTTTTGAGTCGTGAGCGCCGTTTCGGCGAGCAGTTTTCTATTGCCTAGCAATAGGTGAAAGAAAATGCAGACGCATATCTCCACGACGCCCTTTGGGCGGCGGCCGATGACGCTTGGCCAAATGGCAAGTCAAGTCACCGCAAAATCCATACCCGAAGGGGCAACGGTCGAGAAGTGGAAGGCCTTCCGCTCAATCCGTGAAGCTCGCGATCTTCTGGGCGCCACAGATCGGTCCTTGGCCATTCTCAACGCACTCCTGTCATTCCATCGGGATAGCGAGCTGTCGGGCGACGGGACGCTGGTCGTTTGGCCGTCGAATGAACAACTCATGGCACGCGCCAATGGCATGCCGCCCACGACGCTGCGCCGGCATCTGGCCGTCCTCGTTAATTGCGGACTGATCATTCGCAGAGACAGCCCGAATGGAAAGCGCTTCGCGCGCAAAGGCCGGGGAGGAGAGGTCGAACAGGCCTATGGCTTCGACCTCTCGCCGATCGTGGCCCGAGCAGAGGAGTTCGAGCAACTCGCGGAAGCGGTTCAGGCCGAGAAGAAAGCCTTCAAGGTCTCCAAGGAACGCCTGACACTGCTTCGTCGGGATGTTGTGAAGATGATCGACGCCGGCATTGAGGAGGGCGTTCCAGGCAACTGGGGCCGTATTGGTCAGTTCTATCAGGAGATTATTGCGCGGCTTCCTCGCACGGCACCACGTCAAGTCGTCGAAAGCCTTTGTGACGAACTCCAGGAGTTGTGGACCGAGGTGCATGAGATGCTGGAATTGTTTACGAAAACACAGAATATGGACGCCAATGAGTCCCAATATGGACGCCACATACAAAATTCAAAACCAGAATCCATATTTGAATCTGAACATGGCTCTCGAAAAAGAAATGAAGCGGGCGGCAACGCCCAGGAAAATGATAACCTGCGGAGCTTGCCGAAGCGGGAGCTGCCCTTGAGGATCGTGCTTGACGCTTGCCCGGACCTGATGGACTTGGCTCAGGGTGGTCGAATACGCCACTGGAGTGATTTTTTGGCGGCCGTGGAGGTGGCCCGGCCGATGCTGGGGGTCAGTCCGAGTGCATGGCGAGAAGCTTGCGATGCCATGGGCGAGGTTCAGGCGGCGATCACGCTGGCGGCGATCTTGCAGCGGTCCGATCAGATCAACAGCGCGGGCGGATATCTGCGCAGCCTCACCGACAAGGCGAGAGAGGGGCATTTCTCGACTTGGCCGATGGTAATGGCCCTACTGCGGACCAAGCTGGATGCAGACAAGGCGGCAGCCACGACCGATAGGGAGCCGCCAAACGGCAACAAGGGCGGGGAAGGACAGTATGAGGTCTCGGAAGCGCTTCTGAAATCCCTGAACAAGCCCAGATCGTGATGGTGAGTGATTTGGCTACCCTAATCGGCATGGGCCACCAGCTCACCATCGGTCCTATGGTCATTCTCAACTTTCGTCGAATGGCGCATCCATTATTACCTGGCCAATTGCATTTGCGGCCTCGCTCATTCGGGCCTCGTCTCCAGTTTGCGCGGCGGTGATGAGATGCGAGCCTTGGTCCGTCAGGATTGATTTTGCCCGTTCGATTGCCCACTCGGCGAAATTGGCTTGGTTGCTGATGGCCATGGTTTCCATTGCGAGGCTCTCAGGAGTTTACGTCTTGTTTGCCATGTCCTGACTAAAGTCGAGGCGCGCGATTTGTACTGCGTTCACGCTTTCCAGTCATTCTTGCTTGTGCGCTCAGCCCACCTTGAGCGCCCTGCCTTGTCTTGCCGCGGCGAGGGGGTTTTTCACGGACGCCGGCGTCCATTCTGTACCACCAATCGGGGAACGCTCATGCAGGTGTTCAAATTTTTGGCGAGTTCAGAGTTTGCAGAACTGATCCCTCTGACAATAGTCTTCAGGTAGAAGCGCCGGCGACGTTCTTATGAGCAATCTGTTGGGCATAGCCTCTGCACCGCTGGTATTTGCGGGTCATCTCTGCATATTTATGGAGAAACTGCCCTCCAAAACTGATGTTTTGCCATCAGGTGCCATCTTGATGGCAAGTGCGATTTGTTTTATGTTCATTTCACAAGGAGATTGACATGCCAGAACCCCAATTGTCCGTCCGGAGCTCCAAAGCCCGGGAACTGGCGCACCGGCTTGCCCGGCGCGAAAACCGTTCCATCGCCGACGTGGTGGAGCGGGCCCTTGAATCTTATGAAATCCGGGAGGCGGGACGTGAACCTGCTTCCAGCTTTTATTCGCGACTTACGAAGCAATTCGGCACAGATATTGACCTTGAGACGGTCATCCGAGAACACCGGAAGCCGCATCAAGGCGTGGATCTTTGATTTTTCTGGATACCAATGTCCTGTCCGAGACCTTGAAGAAGCAACCGAATGAAGCTGTCATTGCCTGGCTCACGCGGCATGACGCCGAATTGGCGCTGCCGACCGTCACGATCGCGGAGATCGCTTTCGGCATTCAGAAGATAAGACCGGATCAGCGCGCGGATCGGCTGGAGCAGGGCCTTCACCATTGGCGCCGGCGGTTTGCCGACCGGATTTTCGGTTTGACCGAGGAAGCGGCGCTTGCCTACGGGGAGCTTATGGGCACCGCTGTTCGTCAGGGACGAGCCATGTCGGCGCCTGACGGAATGATTGCGGCTATCACACGGGTCAATGGCGGCCGCCTGGCAACTCGTAATCTCACCGATTTCGAGACCACCGGGCTTGATCTCATATCTCCGTGGGATTTCTGAAGCTTCTTGAAATCTCTCCGCATCGTGACTGGGGCAGGGGAGGGGGACTTGTCTTCCCTAAAGACCTGCCGCTTTCGTCAGGTTGACCCGGAACCGATCACGCCGTCTTTGGTATTTGCGGGTCATTTCAGCTGATGCGTGGCCAAGTTGTTTTTGAACATAGCGCTCGTCGACCTCGGCGGATGAGGCAAGCCCGGCGCGCAGCGAATGGCCGGCAAACAGTGTCTCCCGGTTACGTTCTGTCAGATCACCGCGGACGCCAGCCGCAAGCGCGGCGCGTTTGACCAGGCGAGCCACTTCCTGATCGTTGAGCCGATCCGGCCCGACATTTTTACCTTTGCCGGTGACGCGGCGAAACAGGGGGCCCTTGCCGAGTTTCGCGAACTTGATCCACATCTCGAGTGCTATGACGGGGCAGGTGGCATCGGAAGACCCGGGGCCGATCTCCACCTCGCGCCAGCCGGTCTTTCCGCGCAGCGTGACCAGCAGGCCTTTGTCGAGGATCTCTATCCAGCCGCGCCCGTCCTCCGTTTGATCACGACCAAGGTCAAGGCCGGTGATTTCCGACCGGCGTAGGCCACCCGCGAAGCCGATCAACAGCATCGCCCGGTCGCGCAAGCCACGCAGTGAACCACGATCAAGCGTTTCTAGCATTGCGATCAGATCTTCGGCCAGCAGGGCTTCTTTCTGGTGGGGCGGGGCAGCGTGTGTGTTGCGTATGCCGGCCATGACGGTGGCGATCGCGCGATCCTTCCGATCGAGCGCCATTCCGCGCTGGGTACAGTTCCAGCCGACCGCAGCCAGGCGCCGCTCAATTGTTGAGACGCTGTTGGGCTTGCCGCCCCGCCCGGCAGAAGCACTGCCTGATGCGCAAGCGGTGATATAAAGGCCGACGACCTGCGGATCCGGGGGGAGGGGAGACAGGTTCTGGCGGCGACACCAGGCAGCAAAATGCTTCCAGTCGCTGGCATAGGCACGGCGAGTGTTTGTGGAACTGGCCGCCTCGACATACCCACGGGCGCGATCAGTCAGATCCCGGAGATGCGCCGGCACGCAGGCATCAATCTCCGGAAGAGGGGAGGGGAGACTGGCCGACACCCCATCCGCGGAAACATCACCGAAAACCGCCGTGCTGTCAGACGGCGCTGAGCTCTCCTGAGGGGCATTTTCGGTGTTCTGCTCGCTGATTTTGGCCATTCCCTCTATAAAGAGCATTATGAACGATAATGCAATCTTATCGTTCATTAAATATTAAGGACAGGCCGTGCGGTTAAGTGAGAAATTAGTGGCATAAAGCGCACGTTCTATATAACGTCACCGCCATGGATCCGCTTCCGCCTGTCACAACATCAACCCCGATTTGGTCACCCCGCCTGCCGGATTGGTCGAGGTCGCGCACTCGTGATCTGAGCGAAACCGACGCGGCTTTTGCAGCCGGCATCGCCCTGAAATCACTTGATGATCTGGTTCGCTCCGATCCCGTCTGGGTTGGCTGCTGGCGGTCGCGGCAGGCCCTCAAATGCGCCGCTGTTGCCGTCCGGATGATGGGCCGCAACGAGGCCGAACACGCGTCGCGTGACGCATTGCGTGACGCGGTGTTGCTCACTGCACCAGGGGATGATCCCGGACCGGCTGGCAAGATTTTCTTGGCCACCCAAAAGGTTTCTGGTCGAACCGGGGCTATCAGTACGACCTTCGTCAAAGAGCTTGCCGAACTTTTGGCGCTGGGTTGGGATGAGCAGCTTGCTACAGTTCCGGATCTGACTGATGCGGCGCTCCAGTCCGCGCGGGCCGTGCCGTTCGCGGTGGTGGACCTTATCGCCGCGATAACTGCCGTGCGCCCGGATGCTGAAGTGCTGGCGTTGTTGCTGGCCGATACAATCCTGGCGCAAAAACTCAAATGGCCAAAACCTGTGCCGCTTCTATTGTCGGAGCGATATGGTTCTGCCTTCCGGACAATCGGGGGCAGGGGACGAGTTCGCCCCGGCGAACCCGCATTCGCGGGTGCGATCTGTTTGGCGCTGGTTGATGCGATCGAGGCAGCCTTGCGGTCAGCGGCGGAGATCGCCCGGCGCGCCGATCAGCTTCAGGCTGTTGCGCCAAAACTGCGAACCAAAGGCGCCGAAGTTGTTATCCGCAGACTGTTGAATGAGGACGCCGTTCCGGCGTCGGTAGGCTCAGCCTTGGGTTCCAATCTATCGCGCTGGGCCAGCACGCGACTGTTCGAACGGCTCGAGAGTCTTGGCGCCGTGCGCGAACTTTCTGGCCGCACGTCCTTCCGGATTTACGGGCTATGACGATGACAGAAGCCAAACCTGCAAAACCATCCCGCAGCAAAGAACGAAAGCCGCAAACGAATGGCGCAAGCGAACGCTTGTTTGATAGGGAGTTGGGGGATTTGCCGCCAGAGCTGCGCTGGCGGGAGTGGATGTTGCGGGTGGAAGCGGTGATATTTGCCTCGACCGAGCCGGTTGGCCGCGAGGTATTGGCCCGCGTTGTTGGCAAAGACTGCAGCATTGATCTGTTGATCGACGACCTGGTTGAGGAACTTCGTTCCAGGCCCTATGAGTTGATAAAAGTCGCCGGCGGCTGGCAGCACCGAAGCCGTACGGCTTACGCGGACGCAATCCGGGCATCACAAGCACCGACGCGGGGCGGGGCGGCGGCCCTGTCCGAGTTCGAGGCGATGGTGCTGATGTCGATTGCCTATTCCCAGCCGATAACGAGGAGCGAGCTGTCGAAGATTTTTGGCAAGGAAGTCAGCCGCGACGTTATCGGATCCTTGCGTAGTGCCGGTTTTATCGGATCAGGACCACGCAGCCCGACGCCGGGAGCGCCCTACACCTATGTGACGACGAAACATTTTCTATCGACGTTCGGCATGGAGACCTTGCGTGATTTGCCCGACATGGAGGCGCTTGAGGATGCGGGGTTGCTTAGCCGCCACGCGGTGCAGATGGAACCTCTGTCGACCGAACTGGATCCTGACGAGTTGGTGGAATAGGCAAAGCATCTGTTGAGGCTGGGTGGGAATCCTGGGCGCCGGAAACGGTTCCGGATAACACGGTAAATTCAAATTCACCTCCTTTTAAAGTCAGGGACAGGGTTCCAAGGCGGCACGTAGCCCTGCGCTGGTCGATCCGCTTCGAAGCCATCTGCCAAGTAGCTTGGCGGGGAAGGTGCGTAAAAGGTAGATAGGAGTATTATTGAAAGTATAAGACGCTTGACGTACATCGTATAAATCACCACATTCACAACAATGATTCTGAGCTATCGAGGTAAAAAGACACCAGCTTTTGCAAACGGCGATTTCGTCAAGGCCTTCGCCGGTTTTGAAGCTCAGGCAGAACGGCGGCTTGCCATTTTGAACGCCGCGCCATCCCTGGACACCTTGCGTGCCTTGCCCAGCAACCGGCTGGAAAGGCTCAAAGGCAACAGGGCAGGGCAGTATTCCATTCGCGTCAATCAGCAATGGCGCATCTGTTTTGAATGGCCGGACGGACAGGCAGGGCCATCCGAGGTTGAAATTGTTGATTACCATTAGAGCCACGAAAGGAGGCCTCTATGTTTAAACGTGCTGTGCATCCAGGCACAATTTTAAAGGACGAGCTCCAGGAGCTTGACATCACGCCGACCGAATTCGCACGCCAGATCGACGTGCCGCCCAATCGCGTCAGCCAGATCATTTCCGGCAAGCGCGCTATCACCGGCGACACCGCGCTGCGGTTTGGTCACTGGTTTGGCGTTGATCCGGAATTCTGGATCAATCTGCAAGCGCAATTCGAGCTGGCAACCGCTGCTAAGGAAACAGGGGAGGCCATACGTCAGCTGCCTACCAAGGCCAGTCTGCCTGCACCCGTGGAGCAGCCAAGGCTAGTTTGACGCGATGGCGAAGAAGGTGGTGCGATGAACCGTTGGTGCACGAATAAGATCTCAACGATTTTTATTTATTCGGCTGAGATCCCCACCAGCTTGATTGATCCAGCATGCCGCACGGTGATGTCAGGTTAATCCCTGACGAGTGCGCATCCGGCAGGCTCGTAGTTATCAGGCGGCAATTCCGGCCACGCCCTTCCAATGTGCGATCGCCCTGAGGCGATGCAGATGGACTTCGCTGGCTGAGTATTTCTGGTGCGTCGGGACCATCAGATTTCGGACAACGGAGAAGACACTGACGAAACGCTGCAGCGCGCCCGGCGAGCGGAACCGCTGCATCACTCGCTCCCGTTTCCGCAGAGGAAGATGAGAATTCTCGGCGCGATTGTTCAGCCCTTTGTGTGATCGATGCTCGACTGCGGGCATTATCTGACGCCGCGCGGCTGCGTAGGAACGAAGCTTATCGGTGACGATGCGCTTCGGCAGGCATGCCTGCTTCTTCATCAGCCGGATCAGAAGGCGTTTCGCAGCCTTTGTGTTGCGGCGATTCTGGACGATCTCGTCGAGAACGTAGCCGTCCTGATCTACTGCGCGCCAGAGCCAGTGTTTCCGGCCGTCGATCGTCACGACCACCTCGTCCAGATGCCAGATGTCGCTCGGGTTTGGCGGCTTCTGACGCAAGCGGCTAGCATAGTCCGGGCCGAATTTCTTCGCCCAACAACGGATAGTCCCATAGGAAACGATGATGCCCCGCTCCAATAGCATTTCCTCCACCAGGCGCAGGCTCAACGGAAATCGGAAATACAGCCAAACCGCATGGGCGATCACAGCGGGTGGAAAACGATGGCGTTTGTAGCTGACAGGGTTCAGGTTCATGATGGCCAGATAGCCGTTAAATCTTTCAGCTGCAGTTAACCTGACATCACCATCATTTCCTGTGATATGATCAGCCGGCTCCAGGAAAGGCGACATCTTCAAACGAAGCCGATCCTGATCCGGCAAAGCCAGTACCTGAATAATCGTATCGAGCAAGACCACCGTCGGATCAAGCGGCGTGTCAGGCCCATGCTCGGCTCCAAGTCATTCTCGAGCGCGACAATAACGCTTGCCGGTATCGAGATGGTTCAAATGATGCGCAAGTGACAAGGCCGACTTTCCTACAACCCAAATCCATTGCTCGCTGAGCAGTTCGACGCTCTGGCCGCAGCCTTCTGACCGAGTATTCGAAAAGGCTCTTTCTCCGACATATCAAAAATTTGCAACAGAGCCGCCAGACGGACCTTCAAATATAATTCCACGGTAAAGATCCCCTAGCCCTCCTTCATTCGTCGCAGAAGGATAAATAGGTGGCCGAGTCTTACTCCGCCGAAGCGGGAATATCCCGCCGCTACCGTGGACTAATTTTGCACCGCCACTCTCAACATGATATGCCGGTTCAACATATCGCAACGTCAGAGATATTAGCCCAGCTTGGAGTGTTCTTCGATAGCTTGACGCAGGATCTGGAGGGGTCGTGACGTCACCAGTGTCGTCTTGCATATCAGGTCGATATCGAGCTGCCACAGGCCGCCCAGTGGTGAAAATGCATCGAGTCCCTCGCGCCGAGCCCGCGGGACGATCAGGTCGCTGACTATGGCGTAGTAGTCCGTGGCGGCAAGAATTCCAAACATGATGGTAAGCGACGTCGTATGAAGGATCGGCTGCAGTTGATCCGAGAGGCCACCGAGGAATCGTCGAGACTTCTTCTCGAATTCTCTGTCTTCGACGAAACCCACGCGGCGGAATGTCCCCAGAATATCGCGGGTCACATCGGGAGCAGCCATCATCGGGTGTTCCTTGCGGCAGATAACGACCATGTTTGTGGTAAATAGCTGTATAGCTGTGAAATTTTCAGGCAGCGCTATTTCTGGAATGGCTGCGGCGATGACATCGAAATCGGCGTTCAAAAGGCCGTCATACAGAAAGTTGGAAATTCCGGTCTCGACGGAAATTTCAATCCCCGGCAGGCTGTGATGGAAATCCGCCAAGGCCTGCGGAAAGGTGCTGACCGCAAGAACCGGACCGACGCCGATCTTGATGCTACCGCCCAAGGTGGACTGATACTCGCTGATATCGAGTGACGCGAACCGCGCCTCTTGGTCTATTGCGCAGGCATGCCGATGCAGCAGCTCGCCCGCACTTGTCGGCTCCAGCCCGCGATGGGTCCGCTCAAACAATGTCGCGCCAAGACTCTCCTCGAGTACCTTGAGGCTCTTGCTCAGCGCCGGCTGGCTGATGCCTTTTTTCTGGGCCGCCAGATGCATGTTGCGAGCATCATAGAGGGCAAGAAAGTTCTCCAGATGACGAGAGATCAGCAGTCGCATGGTGATTACCTCTAGCTATCGGAATCGCAGCATAATTCATTATTGTTTATCTGCAAGCCGATCCATAGTCGGCGTCAGGAGGAGCCATGCGTACCATTTTTGTCCTGTTCGACTCTCTGAACCGCAGCGCTATGGGCGCCTATGGCGGCCAGTCGGTCAAGACGCCGAACTTCGACCGTTTCGCGGCCCGGGCTGTCACCTTCGACCGCCACTATGTCGGTTCGCTGCCCTGCATGCCGGCGCGCCGCGACATGCACACCGGGAGGCTGAACTTCACCCACCGTTCCTGGGGCCCGCTCGAACCCTTCGACAATTCATTCGCGCAGATCCTCAAGGACAGCGGCATCTATACGCATATGGTCTCCGACCACCTGCATTATTTCGAGGATGGCGGGCACGGCTTTCATACGCGTTTCTCAAGCTATGATTTCATCCGCGGCCAGGAATACGACCCGTGGATTGCCATGGTCGAGCCACCGATCGAGCGCATCAAGGCGAAATTCGATGACCGGCATTACCAGACGTCGAAACGCGACAAGCGCATGCAGCATGCAATCAATCGCGAGGAAATCGTCGAGGAATCAGATTTTCCGGGGCCGCGCTGCTTTGCCTCCGGCTTCGACTTCCTCGACAGGAACAGGAATGCAGACGACTGGTTCCTGATGCTCGAGTGTTTCGACCCGCACGAGCCTTTCTACGCGCCGGACCGTTTCAAGGCTGCCTATGAAACGGGACATGCGGGCGGCATTCTGGATTGGCCGCACTACGAGCGGGTTGTTGAAAGCGAGGAAGAAATCGCCGAGATTCGCGCCAACTACGCCGCGCTGGTCGCCATGTGCGACGAGTATTTCGGCAAGCTAATCGACTATCTCGATGAATACGACATGTGGAAGGACACCTGCGTCGTGCTCTCCACCGACCACGGCTTCCTGCTGTCAGAGCACGGATGGTGGGGCAAATGCCGCATGCCGTATTACGAGGAGGTCTCGCACATACCGCTGATCATTCATCACCCCCAGCATCAGGATCAGGCAGGCACAAGACGCCGCCATCTAACGCAGACCATGGACCTTATGCCGACGTTTCTGGATCTTTTCGGATTGAATATACCGGAGGAAGTGACGGGACGAAGTCTTCTGCCGATGCTCGCCGAAGACGCGCCAATACGGCAGGCCGCGGTATTCGGCGTCTTCTCCGGTCCGATCGGCGTTACCGACGGTGACTGGGTGCTCTATCATTATCCGCCGGACATCTACCGCGAAGGCCTGGTCGAGTACACGCTGGCGCCGGCGCACATGACGGCGCCTTTCACGATCGACGAGTTGAAGACGGCCAGACTGGCGCCGCCCTTCAATTTCACCAAGGGCGTGCCAGTGCTTGGCATCGATGCGCTGATGGATGCAAAGCGGGTGCCCAACAACGACGGCGTTGGCTTCGCTGATATCGGGACCCGGCTTTATGACCTGATCAACGATCCGCGCCAGACGTGCCCGGTCGAGGAACCAGCTGTTTGCAAGCGGCTCTACGAGGAGATGGTGCGCGAGTTGCACGCGCACGATACGCCAGCGGGGGTCTATCGCTGGTACGACTTGAATTTACTGCACAAAAAGGGAGGCTATCATGAAGAAACTACTGGGTCTGGCGACGGCGCTGCTGCTGGTGGCGGGGAGCGCGCGCGCGGAATTTCCTGAGCGCAATATCGAGAATATCTACCCTTGGGGTCCGGGCGCGACGATGTCGGCCAGCCAGATCATCGCTGATGCCATGGGCGAAGCGCTTGGTGTGAACATTTCCGTTGTTTCGACACCTGGGGCCGGCGGCACCAAGGCTTTTCTTACCGCGATGGAAAAGCCGGCTGATGGCTACACGATATTTGACGGCTATGTTGCGCCCCTGGTGCTGCAGACTATGCTCGGCAAGGCTGACTGGAGCTACAAGGATTTCTCACCGCTCTGGGCGGCGACCTCGAACAGCTTCGCCATAGCCGTGCGAAAGGATGACGACCGTTTCGCCGATTTCCCGGCGCTCATTGCCTATGCCAAGGCCAATCCCGGCAAGCTTCGCTACTCTCCTGGCACGGTTGGCGCGCTGCCGCACATGGTTGCTGCAAAAGTGATGCAGACCTCGGACGTCGTTGCCCAGGTCGTGCCGTATCCGGAAATCGACAACGCAGTGAAAGATCTGCGCGGTGGGATCCTCGATTTCGTCGTGATCAATCCGGGCGTCTACAACACCAACAAGGACGAAGTCCGTGTGCTTGCGGTTCTCTCCGAACTTGAAGGTGCATCAAAGATCTATGGCGGAGCGCCACGGGTCGAGGATTTCGGCATCGAACTCGGCATGAGGGGGCTTGCTCCAATGGGTTGGAACTGGTGGCTCGTGCGCAAGGATACGCCGGAGGAAGTGGTCGCCAAGCTGCGTGAGGCCATGGGCAAAGCGGTCAACCGCGACGACGTTAAGCAGAAGCTGCTTGCCATGGGCTATGTGCCGCTGGGCTATTCGCCGGATCAGTACGAGGACATCGTCGGGCCGGTGGCTGACGATCTCAAATCCGGTGTCGACGCCATCGAATGGGAAAAGCAGAAGCTTAAGTCTGTGAAGTAACAAACTGGAGCGGCGGCGCGGGCGTTGTTGGCGTCGCTTTTCACCGGGGGAGGGGGAACCATGTTTCGTTTACGTGACTATGCATTCGACTGGATCGCGTGGTTCTTTTTTGCCTCGATTCCGGCTCTTATCTTCTGGCAATCGGCCACTTCGCTGGCCGAGCAGGGTGCGGCAAGCGGCGGCCCGCTCGACAACGCCGCCTTCTACCCCCGCGTGATCGCATCCTTGATGTCTTTCATAGTCGCCGTTCAGGGCATCCGGCTCGTTCTCGGCCGGGTGAGCCATTACTCCCCATTCTTGCGGGAAGGCGGGACGCCGCTGGCGCTGTCTTTCACCGCGGTCTTCGTCATCTATCTCATTGTCCTTCCCTATTCGGGATTTCACCTCGCCACTCCGCCACTGTGTATTGGCATGATGTGGGCCATGGGTGTGCGGCCGGTTCCGTCTCTTTTTTGGGGGCTCGTTCTCTGGCTGTGCGCCTCTTTTGTCTTCGAGGGTCTGCTCAACGTCGTGTTGCCGGTCGGCATATTCAACCTCACAATTTTCAACTGAAGGCCATCATGTTCGAGCTCCTCCGCGAAGGCCTTCCGCTGTTCTTCAATTTCCAGTCTGTGTTGCTGACGGTTCTAGGCATTTTTGGCGGGCTGATCATCGGCGTCCTGCCGGGTCTGGGGCCATTGATGGGCATTGTCCTTCTCTTGCCGCTGGCCTTTCATTTGCCGACCATCCCGGCGATGGGGATGCTGATCGCCATCTATATCGGCGGTTCGGCCGGCGGTTCGATCTCCGCTATCCTGCTGCGCATACCGGGCACTCCGCTGGCGGCGGCGACGCTGTTTGACGGTTTTCCGATGGCGCAAAAAGGAAGAGCCCAGGACGCGGTGGGCCTGGCCATGACCTCTTCGGCCATCGGCGGACTGATCGGGGGCCTGGTACTTGTGTTTCTCTCGCCGCTGCTGGCCAGGTTCGCCTTGCGGTTTGCACCACCTGAGTATTTTGCCATGGCGGTGCTGGGAGTGTTGACCATCGCTTTGGTGTCAGAGGGCTCGGCGTTGAAGGGGCTGTTGATGGGTGGGTTCGGCCTGTTCCTGTCGATGGTCGGCACCGACGAGTTCACCAATGCCTACCGCTTCACCTTCGACAATTTCAAGCTCTCCAGCGGTCCCCATCTCGTAGCCGTGGTTGTGGGACTCTTCGCGCTGTCGGAAATCTTCTTTCAAGTCGAATCGGGAGGCTATCTCGCCAAGCCGAACGTACAGCGGCTGCGGATCTCTTTTGCCGCTTTGGGACTGCTGATGCACCACAAGGTCAACCTGGTGCGGTCGTCCCTGATCGGCACATTTTTTGGCGCCATTCCCGGAGCTGGCGGCGATGTCAGCGCGTTCATTTCCTACGCTGCCGCCAAGAAGCTCGCGCTGCCCGGCGAGGTCTATGGCGAAGGCGCAGAGGGTGGAGTGGTGGCGACGGAAGCGGCAAACAATGGCTGCTGTGGCGGTGCCCTCATTCCGACACTGTCGTTAGGGATACCGGGTGACGCATCCACAGCCGTATTGATGGGCGCCCTGATCCTGCTCGGTTTTTTCCCCGGTCCGGACCTGTTCAGAGACCATCCGGATGTCGCTGGCGGTATCTTCGTAGCCTATCTCTTGGGAAACATGGTGCTTCTGGTGCTGGGTACAGTGTTGGCACCGATTTTTGGATCGGTGTTGAAAGTGCCAAAAGCCTGGCTGTTGCCGGCTGTGCTTCTTCTGTCGACACTCGGCACATACTCGCTGCAGAATTCAATATTCGATCTCTGGGTCATGTTCACTCTCGGTGTGATCGGCTATGTCATGCGGCGGGCCAGCTATCCGCTCGCGCCGCTGATCATCGGCATGATACTGGGCAGCATTATGGAGAGCAATCTTCGGCGATCACTTCTACTTTCCCATGATGGTTGGCAGATCTTTGTCGAGAGACCGATTTGCGCCGTCATCCTGGCAATCGATTTGATCCTGCTGATCTCGATTATCTATTCCACGCTTCGGTCGTCGCGGAAGATCGGCCATTCGTGACAAAATACGTCGCTTTGCATCCAATTATACCCGACCTACGCCAAGACCTGAAAGTTTTGGTGTGATATGACGCGGAAATTGTCTGTGGCCTTGTCTCGGAATGCGCGCCATTGTTTTGGTATGGTTTCTTGGAAGAACTTCAAGATTGCCTCGGCGAATTGTTTTTGTGTCGTGTAGAACTGGTTGTGGGTGAGGTGGGCGTGCATGATGGCCCAGAGGCGTTCGATGGGGTTGAGGTGTGGGCAATAAGTGGGGGATCTTGGATCAGGTGGATGCGGCAATCATCGCGAGAGAGCCATTGCTTGACGCTACCGCGTGAACGGCGGTTTCCCGACGAAAGCCATGTTGTCACTTGGCACTTAACTGGGTTCTTCCTCACTTTTTGTGGTTCATCCGCCGTTAGCGACATAATTGCTATGGGCGGACATGCAAGGAAAATCGAATTGGTCGCCCGGCCCGGGCGTTAAAGAAATGGGTGTCGCGCTCACTGTTGATGACGGGTGGGTTGTTTCCGCTGCCGGATCCCGATCGGCATTTGCCTCGATTGCGGTCTGCGAAGCCGAAGCAGGCATGGCCGGTCCAGCCGTGACCTCCAAGATTTACCAGTCCAGGGCAAGCCGGTGACAGTGAAGCTCCGGCTGAGCCGCTGGCGATGCTCATATCGCAAATGTGAGCGACAAACGTTCACTGACCGGCTGCCGATGATCGCTGCTCCTTATGCGCGCCAGACGACGACGGTTGCGGAAATCGTCGGCATGCTTGGTCACAGTACGCGCGAGCTTCCTGGTGAGCGTTTGATGCAGCGGCTCGGTAAGCCGGTCAGCGACGACACCATCCTGCGGCAGTTGCTCATCGCAACTCCAAGGTCCGGGTGGTCGGTATCGATGACTGGAGTTGGCGGCGGGCGACAAGCTACGGGACCATCACGGTTGATCTTGAGCGCCGCTCGGTTGTCGACATATTGGACGACCGCAACGTCGGGAGTGCGGCCAAGTGGCTTCGGAACCATCCTTCCGTCGAGGTAGTGAGCCGGGACCGCTGCGGGCTGTATGCGCGGGCCGTCCGTGAAGGCGCACCGCAGGCCCAGCAGGTCGCCGATCGGTTTCAT
>TARA_R110002126_G_scaffold2827_1_pt1 | contig 55596 bp, 41 predicted proteins | sample TARA_R110002126 | Tara Oceans TARA_R110002126 (sample SAMEA4397536) | marine metagenome | biome: Polar Biome; feature: [DCM] deep chlorophyll maximum layer (ENVO:01000326); material: water (ENVO:00002006), including particulate matter (ENVO:01000060) such as... | depth 30 m | reverse complement strand
TAGTATCAGATGATGCTACAGATTACTCTGTAGTAATTCGAAGTCAATGTAGTGGTGTAGAAAGAAAATTTACACTTGCTCCTGGAGATTGGATGAATGCATTTGTAGGAAGTGACTATTGCATAACGAATGTAGCTGGTTGGTAATTAAAGAGTAACGGTATGATTAAAAGATTATTGATATTATTTACAATAGCTACCCTTATAGCAAATGTGTTAGCATTTGTTAACGGGTAGTTAATGGGCCTGACTTGGTTTTGATTTTGCAGGGATTTTATAATGTTCAGCCCAGAGAGACAACTGGCTAAAACTAAGGTGAGTTTACTTAAATGGAAACACTATATTAACGCAGGTAACTGCACAGATTGAAGCTAACATGAATGTTGTTCACAACATTCTTAATTCTGTTGGGGATCTTTTTGCTCCCCAATCAGAGCTTCAGATGGCTGCATAGTCCAACAACTATGTGATGTAAGTATGTAGGTTTAACTATCCTGCTGGTGGAGCATCAACTTAACAGTTGGTCCTATGTCTAACGTAAAGAGTATAAAGAAACGTGAAGCTGTATACAATATTATGACTGAGTTGTGGAAGACCTGGGTTCGAACCCCAGCAGGTCCACTATTAAAAAGAGTTTTTAATCACTAAATAAACAAGCAAAATGAAATAAAGAAAATATGAGTTTAACACCACACCAGTCTGAGAAACTGGAGGAAAGCTTAACTATCTTAAAAGATGGTAAGAGGCTATTGATCTCAGGTAGTGCAGGAGTAGGTAAAACCTATTTAGTTAATGAACTAATCAAGAGGATTAGAAAAACTATACCTTCACATAAAAAGATCATATGTTCTGCACCAACAAATAAGGCAGTTGCAGTAGTGAAAGGTAAAGTAGACAAAGCTGACAAGCTAGAGTTTACTACAGTTCATTCATGCTTAAAGATAAAAAGACAAGTAAATTATAGGAATGGTAAAGTAACATTCAAGCCCAATTTCACTGAGAAGTATCCACCCATGAGAGGAGTAGGAGCTTTGATTATAGATGAAGCCTCGATGTTGCCTACTGAATTACTGAAGTTTGTAGAAGTACATGCTACTAAGAATAATTGTATTGTTGTCTTCATTGGAGACCACAAGCAGCTAAACCCAGTTGGTGAAGAAGTTTCACCTGTGTTTACTGCAGATTACCCTGAAGTTGAGCTTACACAAATAATAAGACAAGGGAATGGTAATCCAATTATTAAATTAAGTCGAGACTTAGATTTGATAAAGACTAAAGAATCAGACAGTGAAGATGGCGAGGGCTATATTTACAGTGATAACATTAATGATGTTGTTGGGACTTTGGCAACAGTCAATGGTACAGATGAGCTTAAATACTTAGCCTGGACAAATAAAGAGGTAGACTTAATAAACAATTTGGTTAGAAAAAAGATCTATGGGGACAATCCTAAGAAGATAGAAGTAGGAGAAACTCTTACATTCAACAGTCCTTACAAAGATGACTATTATACTAATCAAGAAGTAAAAGTAAATGAAGCTACTGTAAAGCAAAGAAATTTTCACTATCCTACAGGTGCTAAGACTACAAAGTCTATTAACCTTAAGGTATATTCTATTAATCCTCAATATTCAATTGAAGCACAAGAATATGCTGAAAATATCATAGCAATACACGAAGATTCACAAGCAGATTATGACAAGTTAATGAAGACACTAAAGAATAGAGCTGCAGCAAGAACAATTAGCTGGCTAGATTTCTATGGTTTTTCAGAGAACTTTGCTGACCTGAAATACAATCATGCAATTACTGTGCATAAGAGTCAGGGCTCAACATATAAACAAGCAATTGTTAATGTGAAGAACTTGAATCTTAATAGAAGTAAGACAGAAAAAGAAAGATTACTGTATACTGCAGTAACAAGAGCGAGTAAGCTACTAATTTTATACAAAACATAATGAATAGTAACCACATAGAGAAGAGTTATTTTAACTTGAAAGGGACAGTACACGCAGTAGGAGAGCTAGTACATATTAAAAGAGATGATATACCTGATTTATATAAGAAGGTATTAACAGTGGAAACACCTGATGGTCAGGTATTGTATCCAGAACTAAGAAACGGTAAACTTAAGATGTTAGAGGCAGAGAACATTACTCAGGGCTCTACAGTTGAGATCCAATTCTTATTCCAGGGTTCAGAGAAGAATAATAAAAGGTATAACAACATTTACATTTATTCTATTAAATCAATTTAACAATTAAAACACGAGTATTATGGAACAGTTATTTAAAATATGTGTAGACATCCTTATATGGATGGCACAACAGGCAGGAGTAACCTACGAAGAAATGAATATTATAGTATTTGTGATAGTTCACCCACTTATTACAGTCTTATTATTTATTAGGAATTCTCGTCTCAAAAAACAAATACTTGAGAATGAAATATTGTATCTTCGACGTAGAGTCTAATGGGCTCTTAGACAAAGCTACAAAAATACATTGCTTATCGTATGCTATCTATGATGGCACACAACTTTTAGCTAAAGGTTCTCACATTGAATCAAAAGACATTGCAGATTTTATACTTAAACAACCTGTATTAGTAGGACACAAAATCATTGAATATGATGTGCCACTATTAGAGAAGTTACTTGAGATTAAGATTACAGCAAAGTTAATAGACACTTTAGGTATCTCTTTCTATCACTATCCTGTTAAAGGATTCGTACATGGTTTAAAAGCATGGGGTGAAAGACTGGGATTTGGTAAGCCAGTTGTTGAAGACTGGGAAGACCAACCAATTGAAGTGTATTTGAATAGATGTGAGAGTGATGTAGAAATAAATACAAGGGTGTTTCATTTCCAAATGGATTATTGTATGAAAATATACGATGGAGACTTTGATAAAGTTATGAGGCTTTTTGGTTACCTGGGATACAAACTTGATTGTTTGAGAGAACAGGAGGACGAGAAGATTAAACTTGACATGAGGCTAGCTGAGAAGTCTAAATTAGACCTCGAATTCATTATAGATGAGAAGATTACCAATCTCGCTAAACATATGCCAAAGATTGTAGATAAGGTGCAGCCAAAGGTAATGTTTAAGCAGGGTGGAGGACTGTCAACACATGGTAAGAAGTGGAAAGCTTTGTTAGTCCTTAAAGGTCTACCTGAAGATTCTACAGAAATTACTAAGATGGGTAGTCCAACATCTCCAAAGCAACTTAAAGATTGGTTGTTTAAATTAGGCTGGAAACCTAAGACATTCAAACTTAATGCTAAGCAAGAAAAGGTTGCACAGATTTCTTTACCATTTGGTGGAGGATTGTGCCCTAGTGTTGCTGACATGTTTGAAAAGTATGGATTCCTTCAAGAGTTGGGGGGATTGTACAGAGCAAGGCACAGATTTGGCTTGTTTAAATCATTTCTTGAGAATGTAGATGACAATGGGTATATTTATTCAAGAGCACAAGGATTTACTAACACATTAAGACTGCAGCATGCAAAACCTGTTGCTAACTTACCTGGTGTGGGTAAATATTATGGAGAGGAAGTCAGGGGTTGCTTAACAGTACCTAATGACAAATATATTATGTGTGGGAGTGATATTAGTGGACTAGAGGATAACACCAAACAGCACTATATATACAACTTTGACCCAGATTATGTGAATGAGATGAGAGTGCCTGGATTTGATCCACACATTGATATTGCTGTATTATCAGGACTAATATCAAAAGAAGATGAGGAATTTTATAAGCAAGTGGAGAGCAAAAAATCTGAGCTTGGTGATGGCTTTGCCTTCAGTACTAGTGGGGACAGCCAGAGATTTAAAGAGATCAAAAAAGCAAGAACCCAAGCAAAAGTAATTAACTTTAGTGCAACATATGGTGCAGGGGCTGCAAAGATTGCAGAGACATTGAAGTGCTCATTAGCTGAAGCAAATAAGCTTCATAAGACTTATTGGGATAGAAATGCAGCAGTCAAGAAGACAGCCAAAGCATGTAAAGTGAAGACAGTGGATGATCAGAAATGGTTGTATAACCCAGTGTCAGGATTTTGGATGTTTCTGAAAGCAGAGAAGGATAGATTTTCTACTCTTAATCAGAGCACAGGTGTGTATGTATTTGACTCTTGGCTAAGAAAGGTTAGACAGAAGTTGAATCCAATAGGAGTACAGATTTGTTTACAATATCATGATGAGCTGCTATTAGTGTGTCCAATACAACTTAAATCAAAAGTTGAGGAGATACTGAGTAGTGCAATGGATGAGATGAATGCAACTACTGGGCTAAATGTGTCCATAGGTTGTAGTGTAGATTGGGGTAACTCTTATGCTGAATGCCATTAATAATTAAGAGATGACAGGAAAAGAGAAGAGTGCTCTACAGAAGGAAGTGTTAGATAAAATCAAGCCAAATAAATCAGGCAGGTTAATCTTAGCTCCTCGAGTAGGGAAGACAAAAATAGTCATTGACTATATTAAGAGGGAGAAGCTATCTGGTAGAATATTGTGGGTAACACCTACATCTAAACTTGCAGAAGAAGACATCCCAGCAGAATTTGACAAGTGGAAAGCTAAGAAGTATAAGAAACAATTGTTTACTACTACTTGGCGAGGCTTAGAAAAAGCTGAAGGAGTCTACAGTTTGATAGTGTTAGATGAAGAGCAGTTTATGACTGAGAAGAATTCGAAACCTCTGTTAAGTGGTATACTTAAAGGTAAAGTTGTCCTGTCTATGACGGGGACTGAGAGTAAGACACCAATTAAGAGAGAGTTGTACAAGGCTTTGAAGCTCAAAGAACTTTATAGGATTTCTATTACATCTGCAGTTGATATTGGTTTGCTTGCAAACTATGAGATTAAAGTTGTGATGGTGCCTATGGACCACAAAGAGAACATCTTAGTTGAGTACAAAGACAAGGTCACAAAACAAGCTAAGTCTTTTGTTACATCTGAAGTTAAGCAGTATGACTACTTAAACAGAAAGATGGAGAGAAAAGGCAAGAGTAAATTTGATCTATTACTAAGGAGAAGACTTATTGGTAATTCAAGTTCCAAGTTAGGAGCTGTGAAGTACATAATAAATTCTCTTGAAGGTAAAAGATTGATATTTGCTGTTGACAGAAAGCAGGCTGAAGAGTTATCAGACTATGTATATCACGGTAACAGTGATGACAAAGACCTTAAAAGATTCATTAATGGCGAGATAGATAAGATTGCAATGGTGAATAAGGGAGGTACTGGTTATACTTATACAAGTGTAGATAATTTGATAATGACACAGGTTGACTCTGATAACAACGGGTTGACATCACAGAAGATTGCAAGAACTCTCTTAGAACAAGGAGATTACAAAGCATGTATTTGGTTAGTATGCTTAGCTAAGACTCAGGACGAGGTATGGCTAGCATCTACATTAGAAAACTTTGACGCTGGAAAAGTAGAATATATAAATTTTAAAGAACTAGAAATATGATAACAAGAGAAGATGCTATTAAAAAATTAAATTCTATAGAGGAATTTAATGTTGCTAGTACATTAAGCATAATCAATGAGATTTATGACTCTGTTGGCATTGATGAGACTAAGAAAGACCCGTGGTTATGGGTCAAGACAGAGTATTGTGCAATGTTCAAGGCCAAGAACCCAGGTAAGGGGGGTAAGGTCAGAGAATCAGTTGCTAGAATGAAGAAGATGTTTTCTGCTTTTCCAGAGATGAGAAAAGAAGATGTAATATTGACTACAAAGCTCTACCTATCCCAAACAGATTCCAGATTCATTAGATATCCCCATTACTTTCTGTTGAAAGGTCAGGGGCCTAATGCAATCTATGAGTTTGCTGATTGGTATGATAAATACCTTGAAAGTAAACAAGCTGGTGAGGGTAGAACAAGTAGTACAAACACGATGCAATAACTTTGTATTCAGAGTTTTAATAGTAATAATATTTAAAAAAAGATTAGATTTATGAGTGAAAACACAGAAATTATCCCTACCTTTGTAGAAGTTAAAGGGGATGTAATTGACCAGTTTTACAACAGTAAAGGAAATGCAATTTTAATGCATGGTGCCAATTGCCAGAAAATAATGGGAGCAGGATTTGCTCTTCAAGTACGAAATAGAGTTGCCCCTTTGTTTTACCTAGACCAATATGATCCAAGAGACGGTACCCAAAGATTTGGGAACTATTCAGCTGTCGTATTAGGCCAAGTAGAACAGGAAATTAAGATAGGTGTGAATCTTTACACACAATTTAACCCAGGAGCTAATTTTGATTACACAGCATTTCGCAATGCACTAAAAGCATTTCGCTTTAGTATTTCACCTGACAAAGCATCATCCTTCACTATATACATGCCAAAGATTGGTTCTGGAATAGGTGGAGAGCTATGGAGTGACATTGAATTGATTGCAAAGCAAGAGCTTGCATCTTTCAACGTTGTTGTTGTGGATTATGTAGAAGAAGTAGCTAAAACAGAAGAATAAATGAACTTTATAGAGGAGTATAAGAAGGGACAAACAGGTGGTAACAAAGGGTTACCTATGGGTCCTGGTTTAATGAATGTTGCTAAAGCAGTTAATGGAGTGCAAAGAGGTAGAATATACGGTATTGCAGCTCCACCAAAAGCTGGTAAGAGTACATTCACAGACTACGCATTTGTAGTACAGCCTTTCCTCTATGCAGTTGAGAATAATATAGCTATAGAATGGATCTATTTCTCCTTTGAGCTTGACAGAGTTTCAAAGGAGTTTGATTTCGCTACCTATTTCCTTTACCATGACCATAAGGTTGAATCTATCAAATTACCTGAAGGTATAAAGAAAGATGGTAAAACAGAAGTAGGATTGTCACCTGATTACTTGAGAGGGAGAATGCAAGACGATGAAGGAAAAACTATAAAGGTAGACGCAGCTATATTTGAATTAATCAAGAAAGTTTATATAGAGAGGGTAATTCCTTTATTTGGAGAATATGATTCAAATGGAAATCAAGTGTCTAAAGGTTACATTACATTTATCGAGGAGAAAGATAATCCAACTGGTCTATACAAGTACTTAAAGAAACATGCTGAGAAGGATGGTAAATTTATTACACAAAAGTATGGTAAGACAAACAGGATTACAGGTTACAAGCCTAACAACCCTGGTAAGTATACTATTATAGTAACAGATCACTTGAGAAAGTTATTGCCTGAGAGGGGCTTCCAAATGAAGCAAACAGTGGATAAGTATATTGAGTACAGTGTAGAACTAAGAAATTGGTGTGGTTACACTTTTGCTCATATTATTCACCTCAACAGAGGTATGACAGAGACAGGGAGAATGAAGGAGTTTGGAGATATGTTATTTCCAGGCAGTGATGACATTAAGGATACGGGTAACTTAGCAGAGGATGCAGATTTTATCTTTACAATCTTTAACCCAAATGATCAGAGATATAATCTGAAGAAGCATTTTGGAACCGTTATAAAAGACAGTAGAGATAATCCAATCTTTCCAAACCTAAGAACTGTGCACTTAGTAGAAAGCAGACATTGTGAGTTTCCACAGCATTTTAGAACAAATATGTTTGGTGGACTCAAGAATTTTGAATTAATAAAAGAAAAATAAATAACAAGAACTATGACAAAAATCAGCACAATATGTATTGACACCTTGACTCAGATTCAAGAAAATCAATTTATGTTAGACAAGAAGAAGCCAGGCCATGACAAGTGGAAGGATTATTCACAAGACATCTATAAGTTTATTATAGATTTACAGAACTTAGGTTTTGAGATAGCTCTTATAGTTGGGCCTCCTGGAGTAGGGAAGAGCACAGGTATGAGAAACTTACCTTCAAAAACTAATATATGGTGTAATGCCGATAATAAGAATCCAGTTTGGGAAGGTGGTAGAGCAGAATATGGAAAGAAATCAAATCCAATAGCTCCTTATCACTTTATACCAAAATCTTACAAGGAGATTATTACCCATATTCAAGAGGGGTTAGATAACGGTATGTTTGAAGAGGATAGATATGCTATCTTAACAGGGCACACAGAAACTTACAAAGAAGGTACAGAGACTAGAATTAGATTAAAGACTCTTGGTAACTTAGCTAACAAGATGCAGATAGAAGGTAAACTTGAGCAAGTTTTCTATGCAAATGTAGAGAAGGACGGAGATGATTTAAACTATATCTTAGAAACACAGAACAATGGGCACAATACTGCCAGAAGTCCTATGGGCCTATTTGAAGGGAAGATTGAGAATGATTACAACACTATAATTGAAGCATTAAAGAACTATTAATAAATTAGTAAATGGAAAATCGAGCACAGAAAAGAATGACAGTTACAGGTATCCTTCAACACCTGAAAGACGGAATGACCAGAAAAGACATAGCTGCTTTTTATGGTATAACAATGACAGAAATGAAGATACACTTTCAACACCCAGCATTAAAGAACAAGAAAACTATTAAGATTCCAACTCTTGTATACACTCTTATTGACGATGTCAATGAGCTTCCAACAACAGAACCGACAAAAATTGAAGAGATTGAAGTTGTTGCAGAAGAAGTTGTAGTAGAGAAAGAAGTTGAAGTAGTTGAACCAGTTGGTAAGAAAGGTTTCGGAGAAAAGTTCCTAGCAATGGCTGCAGAAGACACTGAACCAGAGGTAGAAGAAGTAGTTGAAACAGAAGAGGAGATTGAAGCAGTTGAGATTGCTAAAGCAACTTGGGACTAAGAAATCTATTGAGTTTTATTTAATATTAAATAACAAAAAACATTAAAAGTAAAAAATTATGAGTAATACACAAAAAACAGCGTGGGGATTCCAAAGTGATACAGATGATTCATTAAAAAGTAAACAAGGTGGTAAATTTGGATTGAATAATGCTAACATCACAAAGATGGAGTACAACCCAACAGCAGGTAAAGATGATGCAGCTGCAGATGCAATTGACATCACAGTATCAGTTGGAGATAAAGAGTTTAGAACTCGTATCTATGATATCACAGGTGACTTATTCAAAGGAGACAACAAAGTTGCTCCAGGAGAAGCAGGGTATGATGATCTTTACAACACTGAGAAAGCACAACGTGAAGCTGTAGTAGTTCATGCTGTTAAAGCTTTAGGAGTTACTGAAGCACAGATTGTTTCAGCTCTTCAGAATGGTGGAGTAGTAGACTTCAAAACTTGGGCTATTGCAATGTGCAGTACTATTGGTGCTGATTTTGCAACTCGTGGAATCAATGTATTTGTAGAATACCAGTGGAATATTGGTGAAGGAAATACAATGACTTTCTTACAATTACCTAAGAACATGAAAGGTGGACGATTCTTATCTCCTGCAATTGCACCAGTTGGGGCATGGACAGAAGTTAATGATTCTGAAGGTCTTCGTTATGTTGATGCAGCTAACAATGAGCACCCATTTACACGTAGTGAAAACTACATGGGTAGTAATAAAGCTGTTCAGCAGAGAGAAGGTGAAGAAGATGCAGAAGATACAACAACTACTGGCTCAGCCAATGGTGGTGGTGGAACTGCAGCTAAATCTACATGGGGATAATTCATGGCAGGATATAATAGAACCTCTGACAATATAGCAGAAAGTGGTTTTATTAACAAGGACAAGATATTGGAGTATGTCTCTCAAGGGGACATATTCCAATTAGTCTTTGGTTTTAAGCCTGTAGAATTTGAATACATAACTTCTCCATTTAGAGAAGACAATAGCCCAGGATGCTGGTTTGAAATAGACCTTAATACAAATAAGTTAAGGTTCACAGACTTTGCAGACACAAGAGTTATAAAAGGAGTGAAGATGTCAAACATAGATTGTTTTGACTCTGTTATGATCTACTTTGGATTAGCAAACTTTTACAAAACTTTAGAGTTTATAAAAGCTAAGCTCATAGACGGTAAAGATATTAAGCATGATATTGTTCATAAAATATACACAAAGCCTAAGAAAATAGTAAAGAAAAAGGTAAAGATATTAATGAACACCAGAGATTTCTTAATTATTGACAGAAACTTTTGGCAACTTAGATATAATATTTCCAAGCAAAATCTTATAGAAGACAAAGTCTTCCCAATAAGTAAGTTCAAGTTATTTGGGACTAAAACTGGAGATCATTTATTTAGGACAAATGATATAGCTTATGCTTACACAGAGTTTAAGAGTGATAATAAGAAGATATATAGACCAAAGCAGTCAGGAAAGAAAAGGTTTATAACAAATTGTAATGCAGATGATGTTGGTGGTATGAACACAAGCATAACTGCAGGTAGGTTATTAGTTATTACAAAATCCTACAAAGATTATAGAGTTCTGAGGAATCAGGGACTCAATGTTAGATGGTTACAGAATGAAGGGATGTTCCCTAAGAGTGAAGAATTTTGGTCTCTCATAAAAAACTTTGATAAAGTAGTAGTTTTCTTTGACAATGACCCAGCTGGTATAAAAGCAGCTATGGATCTTGTTGACTTGATAAACTTCCCTGCTGGAAACAAAGCAAGAAGTGTGAATTTACCAATAGAATTACTAACTCAAGGAATTTCAGATCCTTCAGATTTGATACACAAAAGAAACGAACAAGAATTAATTAATTTTCTAAAAGAAAAAAGAATATTATTATGAATTTATTTAAAAATGTACACGAATCATGGATTCCATTAATACACAGCTTGGCTTATCAAGAGCCTATGGTTAAATTTTTAGAAAGTCTTAGAAATGTATCTTTCCAGCCTGACATGTCAAAAATATTCAATGTTTTTGAGATGCCAGTGGAAGATATTAAAGTGGTTATACTAGGACAAAACCCATATCCCCAACCAGGGACTGCTGTAGGAAGAGCTTATGCTGTTCCAAAAACAAGAAAAATGCCTCAACTACTTCAATTTATAAAGGAAGAAGTATTTAAGGATAAAGAACTGAGTACAGATTGGCAAACTTTAGACCACTGGACAAAGCAAGGAGTATTCTTACTGAATACATCCCTTACTATAGAGACAGATGGAACAGGCCATTCAGCTAACTGGAGAGATTTCACTAATACAGTGATAACTTTTATCAGTCAACAAAATCCTTGTATCTGGATGCTTTGGGGGAGAAACGCCCAAGGATTCATGTATAGGATAAACAACCCATTACGTGTAAAGGGTTATAATAGAGAAACAATTGAATACATACCTATAGACCCAATACTTAATTATATCATACCTGGAGATCATCCAGTGAGATTAATGGAAGAGGAGATAGAAAGTTTTTCTAATGAGGGTTTTTACTATACTAATAAGATATTAGAAAAAAGAAGTTTAACGCAAATAATTTGGTAATAATATGATTTTTGAAACAAAAGAAAAAGATGTACAGCAAGTAGGCGATATCAAAAATAATAATGTTTCTATTGACACAAACAACATAGATTTTATTGTAACAATTCTATCAACGAATTTATACTCAAAACCTATAGAGTCTTTTGTTAGAGAAACAGTGAGTAATGCATGGGATTCTCATGTAGAAGCTAACTCATCAGACCCCGTAGTCTTAGAGTTGGACACTAATACAGAAGGAGAGCATTTCTGTAATATTCAGGATTTCGGTGTTGGACTAAGCCCTGAAAGGTTTGACAAAGTCTATAAGAACATTGGAAGTTCAACAAAAAGATCTGACAACACACAGATTGGTGGCTTTGGAATTGGAAGATTCTCAGCTTTAGCTTATTCAGATGTAGTACATATAACTTCTATTCATGAAGGTACTAAGTATATCTATATGATGTACAAAGATGGCAATAGCATAGCAATTGACTTGTTACACTCTATGGCTTCAACTGAAAAGAATGGTTTATCGGTAAAGGTAGAAATAACAGAAGCTGATATTAGTAATTTTAGACAAGCAGTAAGAGATCAGTTAGGATATTTTGAAAATCTATACGTGATAGACAACATTAGTGTAGATACAAGTAGTAACTACTTACAAAGTCAATATAGATCACGTGACATTACTTTTGAGGACGACTACAATACTTGTAGAATAAAGAAGTACAAGAACTTTTGGGTAAACACTCTTGATGTTTCTTCTTCAGGTGTAAGTATACTCTTAGGTAAAGTAAAGTATCCACTTAGAATTGACAACTTGGATAAAGATTATTCAAATAGAGTTCGAGATTATCAGATATCTTTAAAGCTTGAGATTGGTGATATAGATGTTACACCTAACAGAGAAGAAATATTATATTCAGCTAAGAATAAAAGTATTTTAGAAAATAAGTTAGACCAAGCTATACAAGAAATCAAAGACCTTGTAAACAACATGCAAGTAGAGGATTTTAGTAAGTTTAGCAAATATATTGCAGCTACTGGAAATGCAAATCAACTAGTTTTAATTGAAGAAGGAAATAATAGAATTACTGTAGAATTACCTTCAAAAATATCTAGACAGCTGACTTTGAATAATGTAGAATATGACAGTCATAATTTTCTCCAGACCTATACATTTATAATGGGTTGGTATGGAATACCAATTTCTTATATACTTAGGAATAGTAAGTTAAATTACTTGAAGAGTGACTATAATCCTGTCAATATAAAAGCACAATTTGAGAAAGCTTATCTTTGTGATTTAGGGAATACAAAACCTATGACAAAAAGATATATCAGAGAAACTTTTCAAGCAGGAAGTCTGTTTATTAAGCCAAATGATGTAGGGATTAAGAAAATGCTTAAGCTTTTACTAAATTACTTACAAGCTGATAAGAATAGCTACTACAAGAATAATAATAATGAATATTATGTGTATGATAAAGCTATAGTTAAGGTTATACTTAAATGGGTTATCAATAATATGTCTAAAATGCAAACTTTCAGTGATAGTTCTGTCCCAACAAAATGGATAGCAGATACTAAAGCTGCAGATGCACTTAAGAGAGGTGTTATAAAGAGGGTTGGATTTGATTGGAAGCAGAATATTAATTTACATGTGTTTAGAAACACAGATTCTGGGTATAGTATTACTACAGATTCTACACCAATTAAGATGAAGAGCTTAGCACAAAAGTTCAAAAAACTGACTGTATATGGTGAGAAAGGAAATGACCAAGTTTTGCAAGAACTCTACTCGTATTGTGGACAACCTGTTAGACCTAACATTGTAGAAGTAGCTCCAACTAAAGTAAAGCTATTGAAAAGTGTTGATAACTTTGTTCATATCGATGACTTTGTAGACCCTAAGTATGCCCTGATAAGAAATATTGGGACAGCAGAGTTTATAATGAGAGATATGGAAGCTCACCAAGAAATACTAAAAATGACTAACGTAGAGTATATCTCCCCTAAATTGGATGATGCTAGACTTGAAATTGCTAGATTTATTGGAAGGTACAAAAGAGGGTATGATAGATTTGAGTGTGTAACAAACTTGGAAATTAAAGGGTTTGCAGAAAGGTGTTATCAGGCTTGTTTAGATAAGAATTATTTTAACGAGGACATAAGAGGTTTATACAGAAAGCATGAGAAAGAGCTGAAAAATCTAGAACCACTACACAATTTAGTGGGGACCTATATTGGGAGTGATAATAGAAATATTCTCACAGATTATGTTTTGTCAAGAAAACTTATTAGACCTTGCACATTTGCAGTACAAAAATTAAGAAAAGAAACAATATTTAACATTAAAGAAACAGAATAATGAAAATAACAAAAATTCAAGACAGTATAACAGTAGTATTTAATGACGGTACACTGTTAACAAAAAGGCACGCTTCACCTGAGATGTATGAGGCAATTCTCATAAACCAGTTTAATGAGGAAGCAGTAAGTCAAATTATGGCTCCTATGTATGGAGACAGTAAAGCTGCAATAGAACTTAGAATTGACATGTTGGAAAACTATGATAAATCTGAGTACTTAACTGTAGTTGGTAGTAGTGTTTACATCACATCAATATCTGCTTTAAGTCTCCCTGGGGACTTAGCAGTGGCTATTTGGGAAGCAGAAACAGGAGGAAATATAGAGTTGTTATCAACTTATCTTAACTTCTGGACACTAGCATCTATGAATACTGACGCTGAAGCAAGAACCAATTTATTTTGGTTCTTAACTAGGTATGGTATGACTATATCTAGTTCAGGTTTATTTGTAGCTTACAGAAATGTAGTGCTCAAGACAGCTGGTCAGATAGAGGATAAAGATTTGATTATCTTTATTACAGATGCATACACTCAAGTTAAGTTTAAGCACAAGAAAAGCCCAGCAAATTACTATGTTGGACAAATTGATGGTGAATGGGCTAAAACTTCTTCTGAATCTGTGGCTGCAGATATGGTAAATGTTGCAGGAAACTTAGATGAGTTGTACAATAGTCTTACACAAGAAGAGACAGGGCCAGTTTATACTGACGGGTACACACAAACTTTTAACATTAGAATTGGAGAGCCAGTTACTATGCCTAGAGAGAAATGTGATGCAAATCAGAACAACACTTGTAGTAGAGGACTGCATGTTGCAGGGAAATCTTGGTTACAAAGTAACTATTTTGGTGATACTGGACTTCGTGTCTTAGTTAATCCAGCTGATGTGGTAGCAGTACCACCTCAAGATAGCTACGGTAAAATGAGAGTATGTGCATATTACCCTGTAGCTGTTGTAGGATTTAACCCTAATGGTTTTATCATTGATGCAAAGATAGAAGATGGTTTTGAAGACAACTTCATAGACCTTATATCTTATGCAGGTAGGGTAAGTAATGATGAAGTGTCAGCTTACACTATTGATATCCCTTCTTTACCAGGAGTAAGTAGAAAGAGAATTTCTGCAAGAATCGATGATATCAAAGCTATGCTAGCACTCAAACATGGGACAGGGAGCAACTAATAAAAGAAAAGGCTCAAATGCTGAGCGTCACTATGCCAAGGTCTTCAGAGAAGATCTTGGTTTTAGTTTCTGTAAAACCTCTCGTCAATCTAACAGAATGTTGGATGATGCAGGGATTGACTTAAACTTTTTACCTTTTAACGTCCAGATTAAAGCTGGATATGCAAAAGGACTCAATGAGTTTAAGACCTTGAAAATAATTAGAGAAAGGCTACCTGAACTATTTCCACCATATGATGCAGTACACAGTCAAATTGATGTGTTGATTCATAAGAAGGATACAGGGAGAGGAAAAAAGAAGAGCGTATATGATGAATTGGTATTTTTCTGGACAAAAGACTTTAGTGTTCTGTTTCCAGATTCAGATATAAATATTTCAGATATGACAGTAAGAGAAGGCCAAAAGAGAGGCTGGACTTTTGAAGAAGACTTAACAGATAACCCTGATGGGATGGTGTTTACTAAAGATGGTGATAGTCTTATGGTAATAACTTTTGACAAATTTAAAGAATTAATAAAAACAAGAACATGGGATTAATAATAGCAAAACAAGAAGAAATTGACAGTTATTTTGCCTCAGAAGCTATAAACCAATCAACCCTCAAAAATTTAGCTGGGGGTTTAGGTGGTTTTATGGCATCTGTAGCAAAAAGAAAGAAAGAAAAAGAGGAAAACAAGCCTACACCTGAACACTTCTTAATAGGAAGTGCAGTAGATACTATACTTACAGGTGAAACAGAGGAATTCGAAAAACAATACTACATCTCTCGCTTAGACAAGAAACCTTCAGAAGTTGAAGTTAGTATAGTTAAAGCTGTATACGATGAATTAGTTGACAATCTTGTTGATTTGGAATCTGTAGACTTTGATGATTGTCAAGATATGATCTTAATAGCTGCAAATGAAGAGAAGTGGCAGACTAGATGGAAAGATGATACTCGTATTCTTAAGTTAGTATCAGCAGGTAATGCATACTTTCAAGATTTAGTAGCATCTTTTGGTAAGGAAATACTAAGCACAAAACAAAATGAGACAATTCAGAATATAGTTAATTCTTTAAGACATCATTCAAGAACAGCTAAGTACTTCAACAGACAACTGCAAGAAGAGATAGAAGATATGGATTTCTATTATCAGCTTCCTATATTATTTAAATATGAAGGTATAGAATGTAAAGCCTTAATGGATTTATGTGCAGTTAGAAGAGATGCAGATGGAAAAGTAATTGCTATCACACCAATTGACTTGAAGACTATGTCTGGAGGAACTCTACAATTTTCTGATCAAATCAGAAAGCGTAGATATGACATTCAAGCTGCTTGGTATACATTAGCTCTGGCTTCACATTTTGATTTTCCAATAGAGGACATAGATCCTTTTCTGTTTGTAGTAGAGTCTAGTACTAGCATAGGTTCACCTTTAGTTTTTGAGATAACTCCAGAAACTTTAGCTCATGGACAAACTGGTGCTCCTGAGTGTTTATTTACAGACAGCACTACAGGTAGAAGTATACACTACAAGCCAACATTTGGTTATGAACAATTGTTAGAAGACTACAAATATTATGTAGAAAATGAGTTTAGAGAAGATAGAATTCTAGAAGATAATCCTGGGCCAATTAAATTAGATTGGTTAAGAGGAGTAATTAGTAACTAAAAATAAATTTATGAACAATTTAATAGGAGTAAGTGGTAAGATTGGATCAGGTAAAGACTTGCTATGTGATATAATTAACTATCTCACTCAGGAAGAAGACTGGGGTAGTTTTGAGCGTTTTATGGAAGAAAGTAATGCATATTATGACACTTACAAAAACAAAAAATTTGCAGGTAAGCTTAAAGATATTATTTGTTTACTCATAGGTTGCACCAGAAAACAGCTAGAGGATAGAGAGTTTAAGGAGGCAGAGCTTGGAGAAGAATGGAGAATATGGCAGATTAGTTATGACACTGAGAGACATCTTTTTAGCGATAAAAAGGAGGCAGAAAAAATGTGTGACGAAATATGGGATCACACTGATTTTCTAGAGACACTCTTATTGACACCTCGTAAGCTTCTACAACTTATAGGAACTGAAGCAGGTAGACAAATTATACACCCTAACATTTGGGTAAATGCTTTGTTTGCTGATTATGTATGCAACGACTGTGGACAAAAAGAATGTCCTACAGATGAAGAGGATACTGGTCAAATGATTCATCGTTCTTTTCCTAATTGGATTATAACAGATGTTAGATTTCCTAATGAAGTTGAAGCTATTGAAGATAAGGGTGGAACTGTAATTAGAATTGAAAGAACACCAAGGTCTTATGGGACAGAGTTTGAAATTGAACACTCCTCAGAAACAGCACTTGATGATTATGATTTCGATTATGTAATAAACAACAATGGTAGTATATCAGATTTGATAGACAAAGTTAGACAAATATTAATTAAATAAAAGTAAAAAATGGGAGCAATAGGAAAAGAAGACAGTATAACAGGAAGAACCCTAGGAGAAGCTTTTACAAAATTACAAAACTCAGACAGAGATGAGCTTGGTAATGATTACTATAGTGGAGGCTGGAATAATGCATCAGGTATAAAAGAAGTTTCTTGGGATACTTTCAATAATGGTGAACCCGATAAACATGAAGATGTCTGGGCTGTGTGTACTAGAAAACCAATAGGAAATAATATGAAGACTAAAACCACAGTAACCAATTTCCCTGTTAAAGGCACCAGAAAATGGGTAACTATGTATGAAGTTTTACACCCTGAGTGGAATAGTACTCTTATTTCAGAGGCAAAACAAGCTGACGCTATTAAGAAAGCTAGAATTTTAGTTGAAAAGAACCCTAGTTGGGAACTAGAAGTTTCTATCACAAAAAGATTAGTTACAGATAATGTAAAAGTTGCTAAAATTAATTACAAGAAATCATCTACAGAACGAGATGGTGCTTGGGATATTAAAGGTGTACTTTCTTACTAATGTTTAAGCCAAGCGATAAACAACAGAAGATTTTTGATACTTGGAATAATACAGAAGACAATATTTTAATCAATGCAGTAGCAGGCTCTGGTAAGACAACAACCTTACTTAGTCTGCTAAAGTATTGTAAGTACAGAACCTTATTTTTAGCTTTTAACAAATCTGTGCAAGAAGAAATTCAAAGCAAGATTGACGAAAGTGGCTTATCACAGGGTAAAGCACTTACAATGCATTCATTAGGTTTATCTGCTATTAGAAACCACTACAAAGGGAAAAGAGTAGTTATCAAGAATGGAAAAAACTTTGACTTACTTAAATCTGTGCAAGCAGCTCATAAGAAAGTTTTTAAGGGGATGGCATGGAAGGACAAGCTAAAATTGAGCTATACTCTCATGGATATGAATGATATATCTAGATTATTTTTGACAGATGACATTGCAGAAATAAAAAAACATTTACAAAGCATGGATAAAAATTTTGTAGTTCATAAAGAAATTGTATCTTTGTGGACTAGCTTTGTAAAACATAGAGAATCAAGTTATAAAGAAAAAAACATAATCATTGACTTTAATGATATGATTTACTTAGCTGCTAGAGAGAAATTTTATATACCAGTAGAGCCTTATTATCTAATGGTAGATGAAGCACAAGATCTGAATCTAGCACAACACAAACTAGTTGAAAACTTAATTAATCAAGGCACTATCATTAAATGGATAGCTGTAGGAGACAGAAACCAATCTATTTATGGATTTAGTGGTGCATACTCCTCTTCCTTTGATAAATTTCTAGGTATGGGCACAGTACGTGAACTGCCATTAGATATTTGTTATAGGTGTGCCAGAAATATTATTGATGAGACAAATGAAGTCTATGATGTAATGGAGTATGGGCAGAAAGAAGAAGGAGTAGTTGGAGTAGTAGAAGAAATAAGTGAAATAAAGCCAGAGTCTATGATAATATGCAGAAACACAAGCCCTATAATTAAACTGTATTTTGGTTTACTTGGACAAGGTGTACCTGTTTATATTAAAGGAGACGACATATTGGCCTCAATTAACAGATTTCTTAAGCCTTACTTGAAGAACACAGTAAGCACTACTAAAACAGAATTACTCTATACTTTGGAAGACCTTCAGAAAGTTAAGACAGAGGAAGGAAGAATGAAACTCCACATGTTTAAGGAGAATCACTCTAATTTCAAAGCCTTAACAGCAAATATGAGTACAGACTATGAAATTATAGAAGTCCTACTTGACAAAGTTAAGAACTTATTTAAAGTAAAAGCAAAAGCAGCCATGTTGTGTACAATACACAAGGCAAAAGGACTGGAGTCCGATGTAGTTTACATATTAAATGAGGGTTTAATACCGTCAAAGTTTGCAACATCACCAGAACAACTCATACAAGAGAAGAACCTGAAGTATGTTGCTAGAAGTAGAGCAAAAAAAGAATTATATTACTTAAATTTAAAATAAATGAGAACAGAATTAAATTGTATTTATACAGATTTGTTGATGCTTGAAGATGGTTCCTGGGTTCCAGATGAAGATAGCATAAATGATACTTTAGATAATGTAAGAACTATTGCAAATAATTTAGGGGTAGAATTAAAAGACACAAGAGAGGAAGAACCAAATTATAAAAAAGGTTTTGAAGAACTTATGTGTTATTTTGACAGTATTTCTGATGAAGAAAAACCTAAATTAGATGCCAGGTTGAAAAAACTGGGGTTATTGAAACATTTTTTAATAATAAATAAATAAGAAAGCATGAGAGTATTAATTGAAGTGTTAACAGAAGACCAATTTAGTGGGAGATCTGAATTTATGGAAACAGTAGAAGGAACCCCACAATTTTGTGCAGGTTTTGAACTAGCAGTAAAAACTGTTTACCCAGAAAGAGTTGTAATATCAACAAAAGTTTTAGAAATAGACAATTAAAATAACTAAGAATGAATGTAGTTTACAAAAATGTGTTGGTAGAGTTGCCAACAGAAGACCAAGCAGGGATATTTGTCCCTCTGGAAGAACAGAAAGCAGGAAGATTGGGTAAAGTTGTTAGGTATGGCGAAAGCGTCCCTGATGACCTTAAGACAATTTTCAATAACAAGCCTAATGTAGAATTTAAAGAGTATTATGATGGATCAGAGATTACTATTGAAGGTAAGAAATACATAGTAATGACTTATGACAGTATATTAATAATTTTATAAGATGACAGAAAAACTAGTAAAAGGAGAAGAGTTTAGAAAAGGAGTTCAAAAGGGTATCGATGAATTAGCTGATGCAGTTAAGGATACTTTGGGTCCTATGGGTAACACAGTAATTATCAAGACCACTTTTGGAGAGATAATTATTACAAAAGATGGAGTAACTGTTGCAGAAAATATCGAATTTAATCCAATGTCTGTTGAAAGTCTTGGAGCAGAGTTGGTAAAGAATGTTGCATTGAAAGCTAATAACTTAGCTGGAGATGGTACAACCACTGCAACTGTATTAGCACAAGCTATTTATGCTGAAGGCGTAAAACATCTTGGCCTTGGTGCAAGACCTGGAGACTTTGTAAAAGGTTTAAGGATTGCTTTAGTTGACCTATTAAATGGTATCGAAAGTAAAGAAGTTACTGCAACAAGCCCAGAAATTAAGTCTGTTGCTTTAGTGTCTTCAAATGGAGATGAGGAAATTGCACAAACTATCACTAACATCTATAAGGAGTTAGGTGTTCATGCTGTTATCTCTCCAGTTCAAGGTAATGGAATGGAAACAACTGTTAACATGGTTGAGGGTATGCAGTTTGACAGGGGATACTTGTCATCTTATTCTATCACAGATAAGATAAAGATGAAGATTGATTTTGAGAACCCTTTCATATTTATTTATGACGGTAAAATCAACTTGTTTAGTCAAGTACATCCTGCTGTAGAATTTGCTGCACAGAAAGCAAGGCCAATAATAATTGTTGCCGAAGATGTTAAAGAAAGTGCTTTAGTAGGTTTAGTTCAGAATCACATGAGAGGTGTTTGTGCATCAGCTGTTGTTATGTCCCCTGGATATGGTGGCAAAAGATTACAGAGACTAGAGGACATGGCCATCTTATTTGGTGGTAAAGTTTTCAATGCAGATTCTGATATGTCTCAGTTTAAAGGCAGTCATTTAGGAGAAATGGAGAAAGCTGAAATTACCAACAAGGACACATCTTTTATCAATGGTAAGGGAGACCAAGAACTAATCCAAGAGAGGGTAAAGTTTATAGAATCTCAGCTTGTGCACCATAAAGGTCACAAGTACGAAGTAGACCTCCTGGAAGACAGGTTAGGTAAGCTTACTAGTGGTGTAGCTATGATTAAAGTAGGTGCATTATCAAGAGAGGAAGGTAAGGAATTGCTGGACAGAGTTGAAGATTGTAAGCATGCTGTAAGAGCTGCACTATCTGAGGGAGTTATTGAGGGTGGAGGTCTTGCATTGTTACGACAAAGTAATAAGTTACTTGCAAAGAACTTTAAGTCAGATGTTCCTAGAGATGTAGTTGCTGGATACAATGCTTTATTGCAGGCAGTAAAAGCACCTTTCTATCAGATACTAAAGAATGCAGATGTCAACCCTGAAGTAATTGAGGCTGGCCTAGTTACACAGGCAGAGGGTACTGGATACAATGTGAGAAAAGGGGAATATGTTTCTTCTATGATAGAAGAGGGTATTATCGATCCTTACAAAGTAATGCGTATAGCTCTAGAGAGCTCAGTGTCTATAGTAGGTACATTATTAACAAGCAATTATGCTGTCATCAATGAAGATGACACTGCTACAACAACATTTAGTTAATGGAAATAAAAAAGAGAACAGGAAGAAGTGTTAATTTTAACCCAAACAAGGTTACCTTAAGACTTCGTAATCAGTCAAATGACTTGAAAGTTGATGCAGATGCATTGTCTATCAAAGTTATTGGCCAGATAGCCCCTGACATGACAACTAGAGATTTGGATAACTTGTGCATTGAAACTGCATCAGCTAAAGTTCCAGATCATCCAGATTATTCTGTCTTGGCTGCAAGAGTTTTTGTGACTTCGCTTAGAAAGTACACTTCTGATACATTCAGTGGTGCTGTGGAAGAGCTTAATTATGAAGAGCCTGTAGTTTCTCAAGAGTATGTAGAGTTTGTGAAAGCAAACTCTGCTGTCCTCGATGAGATGATAGTACAAGATAGAGATTTTAATCATGATATCTTTGGCCTTAAAACTTTAGAGAAGTCTTACCTATTAAGGCATGAGGTTACTAAAGATGAAAAAGGAGAAGAAGTTCCTGGAGCAATTATTGAGAGACCTCAGTATATGTGGTTAAGAGTTGCTATTCAAGTCACTAAGTTTAAACTTGACGAAGTTAAGGAAACTTATGACACTATGAGTCAGAAATATGGAACACATGCTACACCTACATTATTTAATTCAGGTACAAAACTATCTCAGCTTAGTAGTTGCTTTTTATTAGCAAACAAGGGAGACAGTGTTGATGGATTATTTGATACAATGAAGGATGTTGCTCATATATCTAAACTCGCAGGAGGAATAGGATTGCACATACATGATGTAAGAGCTGCAGGCAGCTTAATTAAGGGTACTAATGGTAAATCTGATGGACTATTACCAATGATGAAGACATACAACGAGATAGCTCGCTGGATCAATCAGGGTGGTAAGAGGAAAGGAAGTTTTGCTATGTATGTAGAACCTTGGCATGCTGATATTTTCCAATTCTTGGACTTGAGAAAGAACACAGGAAAGGAAGAAATGAGAGCTAGAGATTTATTCTATGCATTATGGATACCAGACTACTTCATGAAAATGGTGGAGGAAGATGGAGACTGGACTTTATTTTGCCCAAATGAACTAAAGAAAAACAATATTGTGTTACAAGACACAATTGAAGATAAGTTTGTTGAAGCATATAAAGAAGGTGTAGAAAAAGGATTAGGTAGAAAAACTATCAAAGCTAGAGAACTTTGGCACAAGATTGTTGAAGCTCAAATTGAGACAGGTAATCCATATGTAGCATACAAAGATGCGGTTAATAGAGCTTCTAATCAGAAGAATCTAGGTGTAATCAAATCTAGTAATCTATGTATTGAGATTAACGAGTACTCAGATGACAAAGAACAAGCTGTATGTAACTTAGCAAGTATTGCTTTAGCAATGTTTGTAGAAGATGGTGTGTTTAATTTTGACAAGTTTGGACAAAAAGTAAGATTGTTTACTAAAAACTTAAACAATGTAATTGATGTTAATTATTACCCTACTGTAGAGACAGAAAGATCTAATTCAAGACATCGTCCAATTGGTTTAGGAGTACAGGGATTAGCAGATACTTTTGCATTAATAGGAATTGCATTTGATTCACCAGAAGCAGCAAAGCTTAACAAAGATATCTTTGAAGTAATGTATTTTAACTCTCTATGGGAGTCTAATAGAATTGCACAAGAAGATGGAGCTTACTCTTCATTTAAAGGTTCGCCTGCAAGTAAAGGTATACTTCAATTTGACATGTATGCTGAAGGAGATTGGAATTATGAAGGTAGTTATGTTGGTGGTAATGAATGGAAAGCACTAAAAGCTTCTATACAAAATCACGGACTAAGAAACTCTCTTAATATTGCTCTAATGCCAACAGCAAGTACAAGTCAAATCTTAGGATTTAATGAGTGCTTCGAGCCTTTCAATTCTAACCTATCAACTAGAGGAACTCTAGCAGGGACATTTGTTGTAAGTAACAAATACCTTGTAAAAGACCTTGAAGAAATTGGGTTATGGCATGAAAGAATGAAGAACAAGTTAATGGCAGAGAATGGCTCTGTACAGAATATACCTGAGATACCAACATATCTAAAAGAGAGGTATAAGACTGTGTATGAAATCTCAATGAAAACAATTATGAACATGGCTGCTGATAGACAAAGATTTGTTTGTCAAGCTCAGTCTATGAACTTATTTGTAAAAGAGGCTTCAGTAGCAGTGTTATCGAGTATTCATATGTATGGCTGGAAATTAGGATTAAAAACTGGGATGTATTATCTCAGGACTAAGCCAGCAGTAGACGCAATTAAATTTACAGTAGATAAGCAAGAAGAAGAAGTTCCTCAAGATGAATTCAAGGCCATGATAGAAAGAGCCAGAGTTGGTGAGGGTGACGATGATTGTGAAATGTGCAGTGGATAAATAAAGACAATATGGAAGAATGGAGTTTAATTAGAAAAATAACAGGATTGGATCTTACAAAGAAATGTTTTGATACAGATGACTTACCTCAGAGTGACAAACATGAAGAACAAATTGAAAGATTTACAACTCAGTTAGAAAATGAAGGACACGAGATTTTTAAAGTAGAAGGACACCAATTTATAACAAGTGATGGTGTCTACACAATAGCCCATGAGGAAGAAATCGAATATGGGGAATAATAAAAAAGTAAGTATGGAATTGAGAGCAGATAGAATTTTACAAGTGTTTAGAGGGGACAGAGAAATTGACCCAGAAAACCTTGCAAAAGTTCAGGAAGGATTTAATGAAAGAGGATATATTAAATTAAGGTCTTTAGAGAGAATTCTCTTTGGGTCTGATGTTGATACAGCAGAAGTGCTGACAATAACCTCCTGTAGTAAAATAGCATTAGAAAAAGGGCTTGTTGTCCTTGCTGCACCTTCTGATCAGTTGCCAGCAGACAATCAACAAGTAGAAGTAATTATATATAATTCAACCCCTTTCTTAAACAAGATTGAAAAGGGTGAAGTTATAGCACAAGCAAAAGAGAGTTTTTAATAAAAAAGATTAAATTATTATACAATGAGTAAATTTTATAGAGCAAATACAGAATTAAAGAATTATTTAACATCAGGGAAAGGTTTAACTTTTCATAACAGAGAAGAAACTAATGTTAACTACTTTACTGACCACAATACTGGGAAGCAAGTAAGAGTAAATACAAGTAATAATCTGATATCCCTACTTAGCCCAAAAGGTGTAGTTGTTGAATCATCAAGTAGCTTTACAAATAATCAAATTGACAAGTTTTTAGATTAATTAATTATATAGAAAGCCACCTTTAGGGGTGGCTTCTATAAAACAATAAACTATGATATATTGGTTTACAGGACAACCTGCACATGGAAAGACAGTTTTGGCAGACATGTTAAAAAAAGAATTACCAAATGCATTTAGAATAGATGGAGATGAGATGAGAGAACTGTTTACTAACAAGGATTATTCTATTAATGGTAGAGTAGTTAATGTTGGTACAGCACAGAAAATAGCTCATTACCTTAACAGTCAAGGACATGACGTTATTGTTTCCTTAGTGTCACCTTACATTGACCAGAGGGAAGAATTTAAGAAGTTGATGGGAGATAAAATTATTGAAATTTATGTGCACACAGCTGAAGTCAGAGAAAGAGATCATTTTAAAGCTATTGCTTATGTGGCCCCTGAAACTAACTATCTTAGTGTAGACACAACGTCTAACTCACCCACAGAGTCTTTAACAGAAATTAAAAATTATATAAATGAGTTACAAAGCTAAAGCAGAAAAAGAAAGTTCAAGCACTGAAGATAAGTATTCGATGTTTGTTGGTAGATGGCAACCTTTACATAAAGGACATTTATGGTTAGTAAATGAACGCCTTAAAGAGGGTAAGAAAGTTTGGCTAGCAATTAGAGATGTTAAGCCAGATGAGCAAAACCCGTGGACAGCTGAAGAAATTCTTGGCATGGTACACGAAGGTGAATTAAAAGATTTAATAATAGATGGTAAAGTTATAGTATCAATTATACCAGATATTGAATCTATTAATTATGGTAGAGGTGTAGGGTATGATGTTATTGAGCATGTACCACCCAAAGATATTGGAGAAATATCTGCAACATCTATAAGAAATAAAATGAAAAAAGATGGTAAATTATAAGAGGCATATACTCAAGACAGTTTCTTGGAGAGTTATAGGAACACTAGACACTGTTGTGTTGGCATGGATTATTACAGGTAATTGGAAAGCAGGACTCACTATAGGAGGTGCAGAGGTTATCACTAAGACAGTTCTATATTACTTCCATGAAAGAGCTTGGTATAAGTACTCTAAATTTGGTTTATCAAAGAAAAAGTTTTTAAAAATAAAGTAAAATAAAGAAGATTATGGCAATTATTAGTGAGACCTTAAAAAATATAAGTGTTAAAGTAGAGTCTCTTTTAATCGAGATGTACCCAAATTTATCAGAGGCAATAGCCTTTCATGCAATAGAGAACTATAAAGAATGGTTTGCAATGTTATTTACCTTACATAAATGGCAAGCAAGTTCTGCAGTTATAGATCAAAATACTATTCACACTCAAGAGTACAGAGAAGCTGCAGTCTTGAAAGAGATAGAAGGTTACTCTGATGTAGACTATGGTTATATTACTGTAGTACTGATGGAAGGAGAGTATCACTTAGTAGATGGATATCACAGAGTTTTTATAGCAAGACAAGAAGGAGTAGATAAACTTAAAGCTGTTGTTTGGGAAAAGAAACCAAATAACCACCCTAATTGTCAAAAAATTAAAGATTTAATATTAAAGAACTTATGAGTAAGAAAGATAGAATAGAAATACTTTTACTTGCAATAGAAGAAGTAACAATTTTAATGCGAGAAGAAAGAGAAGAAAAAGGAACAATTACTCCTCAAGATTCAGGGGAAAATTTATTCACTTATACAAAGAATTCTACTGTAACATTATAAAGTAAAAAGAGAGCCATTTTGGCTCTCTTTTTTTTTTTGCTACTGTGCCCAATTAGGCAATAAGTCTGAGTACCAAGAATCTGTGTAGTAGTCTTTATATAAACTCTTTGCAGATTTTTTTATAGTACCATCACTATTCATGTGGCCTTTTTTTATAACTCTGAATTCTCTTTTTAGAATTTTATTTATACTTCTAGACTTTCTTTTCTCAGTGAATTTGTCATACCTAGGGTTTTCTTGAAGCTCTGCCTTTCTTTCTCTCCTGGCTGCTAATCTAGCTGAGTTTACTTTTTTAAGATCAGACTTACCTATGTTATCAATGATGTTTTGAGTTTCATAATCTCTTTTTGATTTAGAACCAAAGCCTAATGATACACCATCTTTAAGCATTGAAGGTGTGTTATACTTAAGAACGTGTACCCATAAAGCATTTCTACCTTCGTCTTGTCCACTTTTAAGGTCACCATCACCTTTTATTGTACGCTCAATATCATCTGCATAGGTACCAAATTTAGCTAGTCCAAAAATATCACCATCTCTTACCAATCCATCTGTATTAACTAGCATGTTACCATCATCAATAAATCCTGACAGTATATTTTCTAACATGTAGTACATAGCTGTGTCTGGGTCATCTTTTAGTCTTGACCAAAATTTATGCCCTTTTTTAACTCTGTCTTTGTGTAACTTTTCTTCCTCATCATCTGGGTGAAGAGCCATCATTACAAGATATCTAAGAGCTACAAATTTTAGTGTAGCTGCAACTGATGTAGTAAGGAAATATAAATCATCTTCTATCTCTCTTATTTGTTTAGGTGATAAGTCTTCCCCACTTTTGGTTTTCATTTCCCCAACTTTCATTATTTTTTTTAACTTGTCACTGTTAATGAGTTGTTTTTTAGTCAAAGGATCAATTACCATAGACAAAGATTGGGCAGATATAGCCATAGCTAATCTTTTTGCCTGAACCATTCCTTTTCTAGTAGGTACAAATCTAGCATTTTGCAAAGCTCTCATTGCTCCTACAGCCCAGTTAGACTGGTCTTTCATTTCTCTTCTTACTGTCTTGGCTCCGTGATAGCTAGCATATAAAGCAAGTCCCACACCCATTCCAACAGGGCCAAAAATAGCTCCAGTTGCAAGAGAGTAAACCGCTGTCTTCGCCACTATTGCTGATGTTGCTGCACCAGACTGATCATTTTCACCTAGTCTTTTTAGTACCCCAAATTTCTTTCTAATAGTTTCTACTGACCATCTCTTAAAGAGCATCATCATAGCAGTCAATGCATGTTGTTCAAACATGTAAACACTTGTGTTTCTGTAGTCACCATTTATATAGGCTATTGCTTTTGGTACTTTTCCTGCATCTCCAAATAAGTTTGAGTATTCTTGAGATGTATTTTCCAAGAAAGTAGCTCTGTTTTGTGCTGTATTAAATTCTTCTCTTAAAGTTAACTTCCCATTAACTTCACTAAAAGCAGGGAAAGTCCCTGTATCAGCATCAAACATTGGCACAGTTGTAGGATTACCATTGGCATCTACACCAACAACATCTATCTTAGTAAGAAGAGCTAGAATCTGTGGTCTCTGAATTGTCTTCTCTACTTCACTTACAAAGTTCATAGGATTTTCCAGAATTGCACCAAGAGTACTTGAAGCTTTAGATTCTTCTATCTTAAATATCTCATTTGAACTGTTTTGAAACAACCTTAATCTCTGTAAAAGTAAATCTGATACTCTTATTTCAGCTTTTTCTTCCTTAGTCCCCGTGTATTCTTTAAATTTTCTTGCAAAAGATCTAGCAGCCTGGTAGGAACCTGCGTCCCAATACCCCAGTTTACCATCTACTTCCCAAGCATTTATTTTTGCTATCTGCATGTTTGTTAACTGAGCAGCAAAGTTTAAAGAGAAGGCAGCAATCCTTGGTACCCTTACAACTATGGCCTCTAGTATTGACCCAGGAGTTACAAGTTGCCCACCTGAGTCTAAAAATGCATCCATACTGTCAATCTCCTTTTGTATGTCAGCTCTCATATCATCAGTTGTAGCTTGTTTATAAAGCTTCATCAATTCTTTCTTAGATTCTTTAGTGGCTTTTCTAACTTCTTTTTCTCTAGCTGTATAGAATTTTGACCAGTTTCCAAGGTGTATGTCTTTACCAAACCCATTCCAATTGGCCCTGTTGTTAATTTGATACAACTCCTTATTAAGAAAGAATCTTGTTATTTTTTTAAACTCAGTTCTATTAGTGCTTTCATCAAGTTGCTTCTTAAGAAATTTCAATTTACTTTCAACTTCTCTTTTCGCTTTAAATTTTTCTGTAAGCTCTGTTGAAGAAAGAATGTTTTCTATGATATCCTGGTCTTGTCTCTTCATGACAATTAGCTTAGCTTCTTCCATCACTCTGTCTCTTGTAGCTTTTGTAGTCTTCTTGTATTTTTTGATCATTGCATCATACAAGTTTTCTATCTCTTGGTCTACAGTGCTTCTTGCCCCAGCAACATTATTAACAGCATCAGGGTCTTTGTAACTAGAGACTGTAATACCTTTATGAATAGTGTTAAGAGTTTTTGGAGACAAAAGATTTATTATTCTTGTACCAAAGTTTCTTACTCTTTTTTCTTGGCTACTCAAACTATACTCATTCAAGTTGTCTGGTCTATTGTTAAACCCATTGTTGTTATTGTACTCAACCAAGTCAGCCATAAGGCTCCAAGCTTCGTTAAGTGTAGGATCGTTTTCTATTTGTTTAAAGTCATTGTCAAAGAACTCCTCATTCTTAGGAGAGTATGAAATGAATTCTAAATCTACAGAGTTTTCAGCAAGTTGCTTCTCTCCTTTAATATAGTAAGGCTTTGTAATTTGATTTGTACCTTTGTTTCTATAGTTTTCTGCAAAGATAAAAGGAGACTTTAAATATAGGTTTTCTAAATGTCTGTTCCAATCACTTTCAGGAATATTACTTTGTAAATCCTGGTCTGGGTCTAAATTATTTTCTTCTCTAAGTTTAGCCTCTCTTACATTTCTAAAGATTTGGTAAGAATATAAGTGTTCTTTTTGTTCTTGAACTAACTTATTGTATTCTCTTTGACCAATCTTTGCAACTAATTTACTTTTGTAGTCTGCAGCTTCCTGCTCACTCATAAAAGAAACACTGTAATGTTGAAAGTCAGGGTCTTCAATTATCTCAGGTACTCTAGTTACATCTAAGAAATCAGCATTCTCATTGATATCATCAAATTGATCTTGAATTGCTTTAAGGTCTGCCTCTGTTTTCTCTGGCTTGTATAAAAGTTTTGAAATCTTTTTGCTCACAGCTCTTTGTGTATTTTCAAAGTCAACCCATGAAGAGGAGAATTTTCCAATTAGCTGATGAGTTTTTGAATTTTTTCTTAAGAAGATAGATTGGTCTGCAACTTTTGTAAAGCCTCTGCCTACAACATGGCCAAGCTCTTTTAGTCTTGCAGAAACTTTAGCTTTCATGTCACTTAATTTCTCTCTCTTCTCCTTATTATTATTACGTGCAATAGCATCTGCATATACTTTATACAAAACAGAAACCAATATATTTCTTTCTTCTTGTTCATCTAGCATTGTAACTTGACCCTCTAGTATACCACTCAATTTACCTTCTTCTGCAAATTGATTCTTGTACAGTCTGTCAACTTCCTCGTCTAGTGCAATCTCTTCCCAATCTTTCACACCATCTTTTTGCTTGATGTGGTGACGGATTAGATTCTTAATCATATCCTGGGTTTTTGATTTTGCTTTGTTTTGTAGTAAAGAAATTTCCCCCTGAATCTCAGCTAGCATTTTGTGTGCTGCAGAATCTTTCTCTTCAATTTGGTCTAAAGATATTTGTAAGAACCCTCCTGGGCCTTTGTCTGTGACAAGCTCAAGTATCTCTAAGTAATTATTAACAGCTTCAATATTATCTACAGTAGCATCTTGTAAAAGGATAGCAACATTGGCTATGTCTTTTTTAACACTGCTGAGATAATTAACTAAACTAACATCAGCTTTTTGAAGATTGTATAAATCTGAGTTTAACCTTCTTATAACTTCACTAAGATACTCAACCTGCTCTAGCTGCTCTTGACTAGTTTTCTTATTCTTTATAAGGTCTCTTTGTCTTTCTAGTTTTTCTTTAAGCATGAGTTTATTACTGATAATATTATCGTAGTTAAACTCATCATATACAACATCTCCTACTGGCATGTCATCAATTGAGTAGTTTTGGGCAGAGTCTAATTCTCTCTGTCTTTCTTCCATTTCAATATCCTCGTCCTGCCTCATCTTAGTTTCTACTGCTTCATCTAACTGCTCTTTTGAAATAGTTACAACAGGAGTACGAGTATCATTATCTATGGGAGCTGACACTCTCATTACTCTAAGACCAAAAAAGTGGTCATCGTTAATTCTCTCTGCGTCAAGCAAAGCCTGCTCATAAGACTTAGAAGAAAGGAATTCAAAAGCTTCTTTTGATTTCCTTTCAACTATATCAATTACTTCAAATAATTGTTCTTTACATCTTGCCATATTATTTACATTTGTTTTTTGTTATTGTCATCATTGGTAATAAAGACACTGAATTCTCATCTGCAACATCATTCTCAGGAGACACTGTGTCAGGGAAACTTGTGTCAGGATCAGATAGTATATCTGGAGCACCTTGAGTAGAGTCTGCGAAACTGTCCTCATCCAAAGGTGGTTCAACATCTTTGTAATGCTCCATCAAAGCTCTCATTTCTTCAGCTCTCACATCTGGGTCACCCTCTACAGGAGCCTTTTCAGCTTTCTTACCTTTGTTTGCTGATTCTACAATCTCCATGCTTAGAGTCATAGCTTGCAAAGCTACGGTATTTTCACCAATATTCTCTGCTTTTCCTAACCTTTTTACAAAATTAGAGATAAAGTGTCCAAACTTTCTAAGGACTGTATCCCCACTTTTAAGGTAAGGCATATTCTTAGCTTTTGCTTTGAACTCCTTATTATTACCAAGAGCAGTAGCCATAAATTCTTTAAGGTTTACTGTTGGGTAATAAAGAGATAATTCTTCTTGCGTAAAAGTCACAGTACTTGGAAGATTTTCTTTTCTGTCTTTTCTGTACTTATCCCATTTTGCTTGAAACTCTGCATACTTCTTAGGGTTCTCTGCAATTAAACCTTTCTTATACTCTTGCAGTACATTGTTAAGGCCAACAAGCTCAGCTGGAGCCCCTGGGAGCAACTCTCCTAGCTTATCGGTGTACTCATTAACATAAGGCGAAGTTAGTACATGTACTATTTCGTGCATGAAAGTCACAGCTAAATCTTGGTTGCTTTCTACAAGGTCAGGATTAAGGTATAATACTCCGTCCTGAACTCTACCTTTTACTTGCTTGTCTGTATAATTAAATACCTGGTCTGCAGTAATGAACTCTTGTAAGTAAGCTGCCATCTCTTGCATATTAGAGTACTCTCCATACTGTCCAGCCTCAATAGCTGCTAAGAAATCTTTCATCTTAGATCCATCTGCAGGAATATTACCTATAGTTTTGTGCTCAATAGTCTTCAACTCTAGAGGAGAGACTGCACCTGTTTGTTCAACTTCTTTATTTCCTAAGTTACTTTCAACCTCTGACACACCAAAGTCATATTCAGCCATCCCTGTTTCTCCTAAAACAGCAATCTCTCTATAAAATTTCTCATTTTCTATGCGTTCATAAATTGTCCACTTATCTTGCTTTAGTTTACTTTTTGTAGTAGAACGCTGAGCAATATACGATAATCCATTAAAAGATTTTGGTTGGTATACAACAGACCCATCTGTTAACTCTATCTTTTGTAGTGATTCTTGTGCAGCATACTCAGGATTGTTTTGGAAGAATTGTCTTTCAAAATTACCTAAGATATTTGACTGCCCTTTAACTTGGTTAAAAGTATTATATCTTCTTAGTCTTTCACTAACAGTTTGAGTATCTCCACCTTTAGTTTTGTAGGTCATATCTTCTAGATACTCAATTGGTAGGAACTTGTGAAATTCTACAGCTCCTTGCACTACACCTCCAGAAGCATAAGAGTAAGCTATTAACTCCTGTGCCAAGATTCTAGTTGAATAACTCTCCTGTACCCCATTTCTATTAATGCTAGGAAGAGAATAGTCTTCAGCTATCAACTCTTTAAAAGATGTGTATATAGCCTCTTGATTTGCCTCAAAAGATTCTTGATTGTTAAATGTAAGTAGAGAAGGCTTTCCAGATTCTCCTACAATTGGTTTTAATAAGTTTAAGAATAAATTATTCTTAATTTTATCAATACCTTCTTTATGTTCCTCACTTTTAGAATTTTTAACATTCCCTACATAAGTACTTAAAGATTCATTACCACTAACTTTATCGTCCATGAATAACTCTCTTCTTACATCTTTTGCTGACTTGTTAAATATACCAAGTCCTTGTGAACTTGTTAAGTATTTCTTAACCTCTTGGAAAATCTTCTCTTTAGATTCCCATACAGTACGAGAATTTTTAGCATTGATATTACTCTTAGCTATTATTTGCTCAAGAATACTATTTAAGTATCTATTTTTTGCAGGGAAGACATTAGTAAATAAGCCTTCACTTAAAGATAAAGCAGAACCTACCATAACACCTTGATTAGTTCTAGGTCTTAGTATTACGTTATTACCTAAGTCTATATCTCCTTCTTCAGCTACATAGTCATCATTCTTGTCAATAGTTTCTCCTAGCAGTTTGTCAGCCCCAAGGATTCCCTGGTTCATATTATCTGTTAAGTAGTCTCTAAAGTCTTTTGCTTTTGTAGTTGACTCAAACATAGATTTACCTAAGTTGTTTAAATCTACCTGCTCCATCATCTTCTTAACTTTTTCTGCCTCTGATATTAAATCAAGGTAAACAGCTAAGATTTCAAGTTGCTTTTCAGTATCTGCAGCTTCTCCTAGTGTGATTTGACTCTCAAGAAAATCAGCTGTAAATTCTGTGTTATCTTGAGTACTCTCCCACTTAGTTTTTCCACCAGTCTTCTTACCTGTTAAAAGTTTACCAAAAGAAATTTGTCTTAGTTTACCTTTACCGTATTTTTTTAGTAAGTCAGCTTCTGCTGCTAGCTCTGCACTCAAAGTAAACTCTGTAGTTTGTGACTTTTTACTTGCCACTAATTCAAAGTATTCTTTTATGATTGGTTGTGAGTGTAACATATAAGGAAGAGAGTGTTCTTTAAAGAAAACCTCTTTACCATTAATTACTGCTTTCCTGTGAAAAGGTGCACTTGGGTCATACTCTTCTTTTGTTAACCTGCTGTATTCCATGTCCATACCTAAGAGAGCCATTAAACTGTCTACAGCAATTGCACTCTTGTGGTTAAGCCCAACTCTACCAAGAATCTGTGCTTTCTCATTATCTGTTGCAGTATTTGCTCTTTCATCTAGTACTGTTGATATTCTTCTTACATACTCCGCAAAGACAGGGTCAGAAGAAGGGATAGTAGTTGAACCACCTAGTGTTCCATTACTCTTCATGTTACCTATCACCACATTTTTATGTACTATAGTACCGTCATTCTTGACACTTCCTAGTCTTAATTCATTACCATCTGATTTTGATTGTTGAACTAAACTGTGTAGAGTAACTCCTTTTGCATAGATACCAATACCTACCTTACCTGTTGAACCAGCATTCATCTTCTCCATCTGATATTTAGGGGATAGGATATTAAATGTATTTGAGGTACTTCTAGTTAGGCTCTCTATCTCATCAGCTTGTTTTTCAGCCACTGCCATTGACAACACTTTATTAATTAAAGGTTGTGTAGAAGGGTTTGAATATACTGAGTTGTGTAACTCAATAAATTTATTCTCAGCCAACTTAAGTCTAAAGTCTTTCTTTAACTGTTGCTTGGTATCTTCAATAGCTTGAAGAACTTCTTCTTCTGTCTGTGCTCCTTGCTGATTTATTAAAGCTAGAGTACCTGCAATTTTATTATTAGCTACATCTGCTCCTTCAGCATTATCAACAGAAGCAAGTAGTTTTGCATACCCATTCTTTTTGATATCATCTCTAAGAACATTTAAAGCAACTTCTTTTTCGTGTATGAATGCTGCTTCATTTTTCTCATTAAGAACTTTTATCTCACCACTCTCCATAACTATATGGTTGTACTGGTAAGCTGTCAAACTATCAACATCAAAATCCTGCCCCATCTGAGTTACAAATCCTTTTGGCGTAACAATTAAATCTCCACTCTCAGGAGGTAAGAAACCTGCAACTTCAATTGCAGAACCAAGTCCATGAGAAGATGTTGGAATCCTAAATACAAATTGTTTTAGAAGTTCTTTGTCAATCATGTTCTCTTTAATTCTTATCTCTCCATTAACTGTAGTTAAGTAAACACCAGATTTTCCGTCAAACTCTTCAAACAAGTCAATCAATACTCCACCAAGTTTGAACTTAGATGGGAGTAAAACTTGAGCTACTTCAACTCCGTCTTTATTAATGTGGGTACCTGATAAAGGCCCCCCTTTGTATTCTCCAATACTAACAATTCTGCTTGCATCAACTCCCTCAAGATTTTCTTGAAGTTCAAAACCAGCTTCAGACCCAGTAACAAATTTGTTTCCTGGAATCTTTTGCTTAAAGATTTTGTTGTTAATCATTGCATTAAGCATTGCTTCATACTTATTACTGTTTGCTGTCAACCATAAAGGTAACTTGAAAGTCTTTGCACCATCAACTCCATCAACCAAGTCAAGAATTTTTAAATCTTGCTTAGAGAATCCTCTACTTTTTGCTTCTTTATGTAGAAGTCTCTGCAACTTGTCCATAGTTTTAGCAGGATCTTCTGACTCCATGTTAGCGTCCATACCAAGACTAGTAAGAAACTTATCTTTTTTTAACCCAACCATTTCAGAAAATACTTCAAAAAGTTCTGACTGTAATTCCTTACCTGTCATAGTCTTACCTTGGTATTTAAATCCATTCATCTCCATTACTCCATCCCCCATAAGAAGTTTAAATATTTGAGTACCCATAGAAACAGTGTCATCTTGTACCTCTTTAGATTTGAAAGGTACATCTTGCTGTATCTTAAAGTGCTCTCTCTTTAGCTCTAACATATTGTTAACTAAGATAGGGCTATCGAATCCTTGTACTAAGTTTTCTTGGTCAAGCCCTCCAACTTTATTTGCAGAACCATAAGAAGCTCTAACAGTCATTTTTGTAACCTCCTCAACTTTTTCCATTTCTACTCTTAGTTTGTCAAGATTTCTGTTCTTGGTCAACTGTGGGATAAGTGGGAAAGAAGAAGACTTTATGTACATCATTCTATTTACATCCTGGGCTGCATCATAAAGTGTTCCAGTGTAGACAGGCTTAATAGGTTGTAACACTAAATCTAAATCTTCTTTAGTTAGGTCTTCTCCTTTTGCTACCTTATCTGCTATCTTATTACTTAGCTCAGTAGAAATTCTACCTTGCTGTCTCATTACGTATAAATGCTCTTTAAGCGTTGTGTACTCTTGTGCATCTGTACTTTCTATAGAAACAAACTCAGCTATTCTAGTAAATTTATTTTCTAACTTACTTTCAAATTCATCGCTAGTCTTGTTAACCTCAACCATCTCTGCATAAGTTAATCCAGACTCTTCATCATATTCTTGTAAAGCATCTTTTCCATAATGCATTTCAATGATGTCTGCAAGATTCTCTGCTGGGCCATACTGGTCACTGAGGAATACTTGCATGTAGCTATTGTTATTTGAATTTGCTAACACATTTCCTGGAGCAATCATGGCTGCCATTCTCTTTCCTAAGTTAATAGCTAGCTCATTAGACATTCTCTCTTGTCCTTTAAGGTCATTATTAGCTGCTTGATTCTTTTCTTTTGTGTTATAGTACAGTGCAGGGTCTCCTGCCATTAACTGCATGTAGTTCATATTACTAATCATAGAGTTGATTGTGTAATCTAACTCAGATATTAACATATTCTCACTTACTGTTCCTGCTCTTGAAGCTAAGTAACTTGCATTATTAAATCCGTCTTTATTATTTTTTGTGTCATTAAAATCTGAAAGCTCCTCAACATTCTGCTTAGCTTCTGCAACAATATTTTCTTGGATTACCTTACTAAAAGAATCCTTAAACATACCTTCAACTATTTCTAACACCTCTGCTGCAGTTCCTTCACTACTAAGAATAACATCTTGGATAGTGTCTCCTGCTGAATTCTCAATAGTATTTAGTACTGGCAAGATATTAAATCTTTCTGCACCCTTGTCATACTTTGAGATGTTTGTTTTCTCTGATTTTTGTAGGAACTTAATCATTCTCTTTAACTCAGGCAGAACTAACTGACTGTGTAAAAGGTTACTAAGGTCTTCTTTGAAAGTAACTTCACCTGTTTCAGATACATCAAAAGCTTGCTCTGATTGATTATAAAGATCAAACACAGCAGTTTTTAACAACATCATTCTTCCCTTATCAGAATTTGTTAAGGTAGACATGTGAGCCATTCTTACATCAAAGGCAAGTCCCTCAACTGATCTTGCTTTACCTTGCTTCTTATCTTGAAACATTGTTCTTTGTGCAAACATGTAATCTACTCCACTTAAGTCTTCGACTCCAGCAAACATTGGTGTAGCTTTATATAACTCTTTCAAGTACATTAAGTCAGCAAGCCCGTGTTCAAACTGGTTTGCAAACACCTTGTCATTCATTAGCAGGTCTAGGATAAAAGAGTCTGAGCTAAAGCTCAATTCTTTCATGTCGTTTAGATACTGCTGGTCTTCAGACAATGCTGAGTCTTTTAATTTTTTATGTTGCTCGTAGAAGTAGTTAAAAGATTCCATCTCACTTACACTCTTACCTGCAACGTATCTAGTTGTACTTCCATATACAGGGTTGTACTTAGCCTCTAGTTCTGCAACTTGAGTTAAGATAGTTCCCATATCATCAAAAGGATGATTAGATGTATTATCGTAGAATTCAATATCTCCAGCCTTGCCTTTGTTTAATAAAGAATACTTCATTAAGTTTGTAAACAAGTTACCTGATCTATTTGTACTATTAGCAGCTGTTAAACCGTCAAACAGTTCAGAAAATTTTGCTGGTTTAAGTTTACCACCAGATGCAGACACATTTAATTCCCCATCTCTTAGGGCTTTCATAGCTCCTTGTGACAACTCAATTCCAAATCTCCCTAACCATTTTGTATAAACTGCATCAGTCTGTGATGCAAGAGTATCTGATTCAACCCAGCTATTCCATTCTTCTACTGCAATCTGTAGTGTGTCCTTATTAATAAGTCCATCATTATTAAGTGGAGACCTTTTAAAGTTTTCTCTCCATCTTTCTACTACAGCTCGGTTAGCTTCATTTGCATTACTAGAGAATACTCTACTATCAACTCCAGTGCTTTTGTAAGTTACAGCAGCAAATTTTGCATACACTTTTTGTTGGTAAGTGTTATACACAAACTGATTCTTTACTTGTTCGTCAGAATTTTCTAGTGCCTCTATTAATGGCTTCATCCAAACTGTGGACTCATCTCTCTTTTTAAGGATAGCCATCATCTCTGCAAAGTTTGGTGTCAAGTTTGTATCTGAAGATAGAGAAAGAGTAACTGTATCATACATCTGTTTAAAAGATGGATGAGTGTCAACTCCCATAAACCCAGTCTGTCCAGTAGTAACTTGAGCAAAAACTCTCTTAAGTGCTGTACCCACTTTGTCTATTGACTTAGTTTCGTTTGAACTTTTAGAGTAGTCTTTTGAATTTTGTTCGTATTCTTCAACATCAAATTTGTCAGTAATAAAAGAAACATTCTCTCCTCTTAGTAATGCTTCAGAAAACAAAGCATCTAAAGATTCTGAGATATTATAGTTTTGTTCTACTGCAGACTCAAGAGTATCAATCATATCCCCAACTACCTCATTACCTTCAAATTGTTTAAGGTCAGCTATTGCTTGGTTCATTTCCTCTATGTTCAATGCTAAGTAAGCACTTACTGTACCCCTTACTGCACCTTGGTCAGCATCCTTTGGAGCTAGCATTCCGAAAATCCAGTCTACCATTTCCTCCTCTTGCTTAACTGTTAGCCCAGCTACATTTGAAATACCCTTAGATACTTCTTCTACAGTTGTCATTTCAGTTGATACTAAATCATCAGTGTCATTAGTATCTCTAATATTAAGATTAAGTTTCTTTGCTATTGCAGTTGCTTTTTCCATTGCTGCTTTTCTTGCTCCTTTTTGATCTTCGGTAAGAGTAACTGCAGGTGGAGTAATTTCTTCTTTCACTTCAACCTCTTCTACTTTCTTAACAACCTCTTTATTTGTTTTTAACTCCTCAACTTCTTTATCAAAGACTTCCTTTGCAGGAGTTGTGTCTTCTTTAAAAACAGGGGTCAACAGAATCTTTTGTTGAGGTGCTATTGTATATACTGGGTCAGACTCTGTACCAACATTGTATCCCATTATGTTTGTACTTAATCTGTCCTTTAAGAATTCTTCGTAAGTTTGTGCCTCTGTAGTGTTACCCTCTGAGTCTAACTTAGATATCTTAACTTTTTCTACTACGAATTTACCGTCAACTTTTTTAATAGAAATCATAGGCTTGTTCTTACCTTTGAAAGCTAACTTCATGTTTTGAGTAAAATTTTCAGGGGGAGTTGCTAATTGCTTAGTGTCCTTGTTGTACTTAGAAAGAAAGTTTGCTAAAGTTTTACCTAAAGTTTTTGTTCTCTTCCCATCTACTGCAGGTGGCAAGTGTGCAACTAAAGACTCTATGATATCTGTGTATTCTGATTTTACATCAATACCTGTGATATCTTTAATCTGTCTTCTTAAATCTTCAGCCTGCTCCTTTGTCATGTGCAATGGGTGTTGAGGATCTTTAAGAATAACATTGTCATCAAACTGAGTTACCTTATTAATAGCTGCAATCCATCTAGCTGTTTGTACATCCTCTTGATTTGCACTGTTGTTACCATTCTCGTCTTTCCTCTGTACAGAAAGCCCTATGTATTTTTTTCTTCCATCAGCTCCTATACCTACAAAATTTAAGTATAAAGCTGTGTTTCTTTTTACAGGGAAACGTCCTGTCAAATCTCCATCCTTAACTAGCTCTCTCTCAAGAAGTCCACTAGTAAAATCACCAAGATTTAATATGTCATCTTCAAAATCTATTCTATCTTTACTAAGATTTTGTAAGTGTCCACCAGAAGTCATCCAAACTATCTCACTATCAGGAGAAACCTCATTCAATGTTTTTGTAGGTATCTTCATACCTTGAGCATCAAATTCAGCTATCTTCTGTAATGGAGGAAAACTAAGGTTATCTTTTATCTCCATAGCAACTACGTCACCATTAATAATAGACTCTCTTAACTCAGATGTTTGTCTTTTATTTTCATCTATCTCTTTCTGGTGTGAAGGAGAAAGATTATTAAGATCAATCTGCTCTACATCTTGAGTACTATCTCCAACAGATGTAGGATTAAACCATTGTACTTCAGGTACATAAGCTACTTTAGACCCATTAGAATCTACGTATACCATTGGTACTCTATCTCTGTACTCTTTACTTTTTTCAAACTCATCAAAAGAAATACCTTTCTCTTCTAGTTGACTTTCTACCCAGGCTCCAAATGAAATCTCCCCAGTCTTGACTCCAGTCTTAGGGTCTCTCATAGAGATAGTTGTGTTCTCCAATTCAGTTCCTTCAAGAACAGTTGGTATCAATTGGTCTCCTGCATTGTTTTTATTTGGGTTTGCTAAGTCCCACCAGTTAACTGAACTTCCCATGTTTGCTGTAGGGATAGGTGCATTAACTTTAGTGTATACTTTTTGTCCATCTACTACTTCTACAACTTCTGTGAATTCTATAGCTGAGTAATTTGTTTTGTGCTCTGTACCATAACTCTTTTGATTGTTTGGTGTGATAAACACAGGCTTACCAGACCCAGGCTCATACTTAACAGGGGCTGCTAGAGTTTTCTTATCTGTAACTTCAACTTCTTTTTTGTCTCTTTTCTCCTGAACTTCTACTGGTACATCTTCACTTACTTCAGTGTTTTGACTATTAACAAGATCAAGTCCTCCTTTTAAATTATTGAACATGTCGTTATAAACAGCTCTCCAATTACTATTACCTAATTGTGCTGCACTCCATCCTAGAGCTAGTCCTCTCATGTGACCTCTCAGGTTATTTGGATCTACTCCACCTTTCTCTATAAGTTCTTCAATGTATTCCTCAAAAGTTGGGGCTACCCCGTCTCTCTTTTCAATTGCTTTTACTCTTGCTTTAATTTTTGCTGCCAATTCATTAAGGCCATCATTCTCATAAGTACCATCAGCCATTCTTGGCATGTCGTCAAAGAAAGCTACATCTGCACCATCATCATCAAGAGGTGTGTCAAGACCCAAGTCAGGGTCAGCAACATCACTATCATCTACTAGTGTTGGGTCAGATAACTTATCTTCTCCTGGTCTTTCTATTATTACTGGAGGAGTTGGTTCAGATAATCTTCTTGTTTCCGTGTACTCAAGTTCCTGCTGGTCAGCTATTTTTGTAACTTCATCTATGTCTGGCCCAATCTCTTCAGCGTGAGTAACCACCTCCTGTACATCAGGGGCAAGTTCTACTGCTGGCACTTCTACTTCAGGAGTTTCTTTAGCTTTCTCAGCTTTTATCTTTGCTGCAGCCTCTGCTTGCTTCTGAGCTTTCTTCATATGCATGGCCAATCCTTCTTTAAAAATATGTGTGTCCAAACTTTTTTGAGCTTGAGACTTTACTTTACTCTTAACAGTATTACCATATTTTTGATCAAGGTCTATGATAGCCTTGTTTCTTATAGCTCTAAGTTCTTTAGTGTCCTCAGTCTTTTGATTTTTCTTTTCTTTCTTGTACTGTGAGATTAACTCTTGCCCAAGTTCAGCCTCTTGCTCTAACCTCTTTCTCATTGCAGAAGAAGTTTCTACTTGTACAGCTCTACTAAGTTGTGCATCAAGTTTGTCAAGATCTGCAATAGCATCCTGCATTCCTTGAACTTCACCGTCTCTCTCAGGACTTTGCTCTTTACCTAGAGTTTCTGATATTCTTAATTCTAATTTTCTTCTCTGTTCTTTTGTGTATCTTTGTTTTGACTTAAGTTCTAAAACATAGTTTTTGTTTCTTAAGTTCCCGTGCTCACTCATCTCAGCCTCAAGTACTTTGACTTCATTAACTGCAGCTTGAACACTTGCAATAGAAGCACTTGGTATTCCACCAGTAGCTAACAATGCTGTCATGTTTCTAACAAAAGCTTGACCTCTCCCCATCTCTACCAGAGTCTTTCCAGTGTTATAAGTTCTGTTTCTTTCTATGTCATTTGCTTCTGCATGCTTACCTTCTTTTCTTAACTTTGCAATCTTATTGTTGTAATCTTGTACACTGTAGTTACCCTCACCTGCACTCATCAATAGCTCTTCAATCTTCTCGTCAGTGATTCCACTCTTTTTAAATTCAGCTACCATTACCTTAAAAGCTTTTCTTTTATCTTTTAAGTTCTTAGAATTTTTGTATGCTGCCAATGCTTGTTTTGGTGCATGGACACTTTTCATTAACCCTCCCATTAATATAGTCTGGCCAATTACTTTACCGTAGAAAGAAGACTCAAGTAATTCTCCTCTTCTTTGTTGAGCCTCAACATCAGTTTCTCCCCATACAGGTACTAACTGTGTTACAAGTTCTTCACTAACTTCTTCAAGGTTACCTCCAATTAATCTAGAGCCTTTATTACCAGTAATTTCATTAACATATTTCTTTGCTCCACCAAAAAGGTTGTCTGCTTGCTTTGCAGCTTTACCTACTGTACTATTAGCAAGACCTTTTGCCCAAGGCTGTCTTACAATCTTTTTTGTAAGTGGGTTATTAAAAGCTTTGGCCACTCCTCTACCTAAGTAGTTTTCAATGGTATTCTCTTTAAGTGTTTCTGTAAAACCATAAGCAATAGAGTTAAATGCAGTTTCAGGTTTCTTCACAGAGTTTCTTGCAACTTCTATTTGACTAAGTCTAGCTTGCATGTTTCCTTTTTCCTCTGGGTCAGTCTCTAAAGCTAGTCTATCTTCAATAGCTTCTTTCTCTATATCCATCTCCTCCATTAATGTCTTGTAGGTTTTTCTGTCTGTTGTAACAGAAGTTTCACCATTCTCATCAGTGTCTATAGTTATTGGTCCCCAGTATTTGTCAATTGCTTTTTCATGAGTCTGTGGGTGTAGTACAGCTTGGCCTACCATGTTAGCTGACTCTCCTGCTACTTTACCCCAAAGATTACTGGAGGTTTTTTTTGTTGCTGCAAGAGTCAAACCTTTTGTTACCCCTTTCATTGCTACCCTTCCTACTGCTCCTCCAACAAGGAAAGCAGCACTATCCATAGTACCTCTAGTTAAATCGTAAAAAGCATGTTGGTCTAATTCAACTCCCTGGCTTTCAGCTGTAAGCCCAAGAGACTCAGCAGCTATTTGTTCATTTGGAGTTAGTTCTTCCCCATTTGTAATTTTTTGTGCTAAAGGTTGGTAGTGTACATATTTATCAAACAATCCTTGAAATCCTGCACTAAGAGTGTTAATAGCATACTTAGCATTAAAAGGATTGTAAACTGAATCTCCATCTAAAAAAGAACCTATGTTATCTGATTCAGATTGCATCTCATTTATAGCATACCTTAAGATATCATTATCAGGGGTACCTGCCTCTGCTACTCCTAGCTCATCATAAGCTTTTGTAGCTTGAGCTATCTTCTCATCAAGCTTAGTTTTCATAATACCCATTGCTGGTTTCTTGAGTTCAGATCTCCTGTCTAATGCTTTTTGATATTCTTTTTTATCTTCTTCAGAACCCTCCATACCAGCAGTGTCTGATCTCATAAAGTCAGCAACAGCTAGCACAGCTTTCTCTGTGTAGATAGAAATGTTTTCTGGATTGAAGAAAGAGTTCTCTGCTAATCTCTCATCAGTGTCGTCTTTCTTTTTTTGGTTGACACTGTAGCTAGGGTTTTCTGATTCTATGTTTCTTATAAGTTCCTCATTTGCTTTAGATGCATTGATGTACTCATCATTAATACCGTCATGGCCTTCTTCTTGTAAATTTCTAAGTGTTTGTAAGTAGTCGTCCTGCATTTTTTCCTCTACATTCTTTTCCGATTCTCTTTGGAAAGTGTCAGCATCTGGGTAAACATCCAAGCCAAGGGCAGCCTGCTCTTGAGCATAGCCTTCATAGTTTGCCTTACTATCTTCTGTAAGAGCAACTTGTGTTGGGTTTGCTTTAAACTCAACTATGTTATCATAAGGAGTATTCAAATCTCCGTACTGAGCCTTATTTGACTCTCCAATATTCCAAGTGTCTTGGTCTACTATAGAGTTGTGAGTTTTACCATTTAATTCTACAGCGGATACGTAATTACCCTCTGCGTCAACTATACCACCATTACTTACATTGTACCCATTTGCAATGAGTACTTCAATTTGAAATTCATCCATATTTATATTTATTGTTTTTTTGTTGGTTTGATACCTAGTTTATTTTTATCTAGGGTCATAATTGCTTCTTTACGTACTCCATCTTTATCTATGAAAGATGTCCGTACAACAATAAGGTCTTTTGAAGTGGGAACCATATACCCATCTTTGTAGTCTGTACTTTTTGTTTGTCTAAGCTGCTCTGCAGTTATGTTTACAAGTGGCTTGTTTGGGTCAACCTTTTGTACTTTAACAAACTTTGATTTTGCTTTACCACTAGCTAGAGCTTCCTCCTTAGTTGCATTTCTTTCTCCATCTTCAGCATCTTCGTCTGGCATCTTAACAACACCGTCCCCAGATGTATCTACATACCCTAGTTGAGTTTGATCCCAAATTAATTCTTTAGTTGTTGTAGCAATAGTTGGTGGCTGAGTATATCCAGCAGCATCTACCTCTCCAACAGTCATTCCAGTGCTTGTGCTTTCTACAGAGCCATCAGGTAGAATAATTTTTACTTCATCAAATTCTTGCTCACTACCCATGTTATTAATTACCTGGTTAGTTTTCTGAAGGTAACCAATATTCTCTCTAAGGTTAGTACCATCTCCAAAAGGGGATTTTACATCAGTAAAATTGTAGCCAAGATTTTTATTGTAGTTTGCTTGTCTTGCTATTACTTGTTGGTCAACTCCCAGCTCCTGTGCTAGCAATATCATCCCTTCCACTGTTGAAGCTCTTTCCATAAGGTCTGGCATTTGCACACCATTCTCTGTCATTTTTCCCACAAGAACATTTTTCTCAGTTTCTAGTCTTACTCTCATTTGAGCAGGAGTTGGTGCTGGAATATCTGTACCTCTAAAAGATTGTGTTGCTGGAAGTTCTCCGTAGATACCTACAATATCTGAGTCTGGAATCGTATTAAATTGTCCAGTCTCATTGGCAGTAAATCCAGAACCTAGAATGTCATCCTCTCTCTCATCGCTTATTCTAGACAAAGCAGTTCCGTCACTAGACACAGTACTTGTTGAGCTTGTCTTCTCGTAGTTTAGTTTTTCTATTACACTGTTTTTAAATTGTTCTTTTCTGTCTATATAAAGAGCCTGCATATCTTCTTTGTCAGTTATAGGTTGGCCTTGGTCATCCATTAAAGTACCATTTTCTAACTGTCTAGTAAATGTTTGTAAGTTTTCTCTTTCCCAAGCTCTTGTCTCAGGGTCATTCTCTATAATTGAATCAAGTCTTTCTTTTGTTAAATATGTCTTTACACCTGCTTTGTTTGTCATGTAGCCTTCACCATCTGGTTTAGATGTTGACCAAGCTTTTGAATCTACGTTGATTGTATCTTTCAAGTTCTTTGCAAATTGTCCTTCGTCTATGTGTTTGTAAGTATGTATGCTTTCCATATAGTCTTCACCTTGTCCATAACCTTGGTAGTTCTTGTCCATGTTATCAACAGCAGCATGATACTGGTCTGCAGTAATTGTGCCTTTCTCAAACAAAGTCTTCTGCTCATCTCTGGCAACCTTTCTTCTTTTTGCAGTTCTGTCCATTTCAAACAATGGCCCAGAAGTTACTGACTGCTCTAAATTTTTTCTAGCTTGGTTTAGTTCTAAACTATGAGCTTGATATGTAGCAGGATTTGCAGCCATCTTAGCTGCTAAATCTTCTGCCACTTGTCTTTGTTGATTTAGTATATTATTTCTTTGGTCTTTATCCTGGTCTGTAAATTCAAGATTATCTCCCAACACACTCATAGCATCAACCTTCTGTTGTTCTGCCTCAAAGGCTACGTCTTTATTCTGTAATGCTTGTTGCATTAATTCATGTGGAGCTTGATATATAATATCGTCTACAAATATTGGCTTGGCTGTTTTATAAAATCTTCCCATAGTTTATTATAAGTTATTAGCTTTTAGGTATTCAGCAACAGTTGCATAATTCCCTAGTTTAGCAGCTTTAGATAATTCTGCTGATGTCATAAATACTGCCCCAGACTTGTCAGTAAGCTGGCCATTAACATACTTAAAGTTAGATGAACTATCATTAAGAGCGTTTATGCTGTCTCTGTTAAATTTATTTTCATTAATCTGTTTACCTATCTGCTGTATACCCTGCCCTTTAGATGAAAGGTCTTGTGCAAGTTGAGTGTAATAATTATCTCTATCTTGTCTGTCAGCTAAGTCTCTACCTTGTTCTCCCTGCATTACTACAGAGTCTTGTTGATTTTCAAACCCAGCTTGTGTACCTAAAAGGTTCATCATCTGCTTAGAGAAGTCATCGTAGATATCTCCTTTTGCATTTTGTGCAGAGGACTCAGATGCTAAGTCTAAAGCTCTTAAGGTGTTAACACCTCTTGCTGTATTCCTATTACTTATTGTAGCTCTAGTTCTGTTAGACTCTAGATCTTGTAAAGCTTTATCTTTTTGTTGTCCTATGTAACCTTTAGATTCTTCTAAAGTTTGAAGACCCTGTACTCCGTAATCTTCAAAAGCATTTATGTTAGCAGTGTCTCCTGCTCTAGCCTCTTCTGTAAGACTCATAGGTTTGTTTGCTGAGAAAAGAGTTCCTGCCATTCCTAGTATGTCTCCACCTGTAAGGCTTCCTAGCATTCCACCACTTCCCTCTTCACCCTCTTTTCCTTTAAAAAGAGCGTCAAATATTTTTCCACCAAAACCAAACTGTGGTTTCCCACCATCTACTCCTGGCTTCTGTTCTGTTAAGCCTTTGATTAGCTTTACAGTCTCCTGTAATCTTTTGTCTTTGTCCTGTTCCATAGCATTGTTTGATTGAGTTCTTTTAAGTGTGTCAGTTAAAACTTTATCTCCAGGGTTTATTCCTAAAAGATTTGCTAAACTGTGTTCTTTCTTAGTACGAGCTGATTCTCTTTCTGCCATAGTCTTCCCCTGTACTGTAATTCTTTTAGAGAAGATGTCTGTACCTTCAGGTAAATTAACATCTACTCCTCCCTTTTCATGTGATGGGCCTTTAAAGTCTACTAATCCTCCATCAGGAAGTTTAGCAACTTCGCCACCTTCTACTTCTACTTCAAGGTTATCTTCTGCTGTACCACCAAGGGCAGCAATTGGTCCACCCATTCCACCATTTTTAAAACCATCTCCTTTAAACAGTCCACCAAATCCGTCTTTAATACCAGTTGCAACACCACCTACTCCTCCTGCCATACCCATTCCTTTCTCCATAGCTAGAGCACCAAAAGTATTAAGTCCTGTTACCCACCCATTGTTCTCAGCAGTTTCCCTAGCTCTTAAAATTGCTTGCTCATTTTCAAATAAAGTTTCTTGGGGTGTTTTTTGATAGTGTGTTACAACACCATTCTTTCCTGTACCCATTGCATACTTTTGCTTTTTAGTCCCCCCATATGCGTACTCTTCTTTTTTATCTTTTTTCATCTCGTTAGTGTTTATAATAGCTGCTGCTCCTTCACCATCCTTACTACCATACTCAGATCCCAATGCTCTTGCAATACCATAAGCTGAAGGGTTTTTAGACACTCTTTCCATTAAGTCACTTAAATTTCCTTCTCCCTCTGAATCATTAAAGTCATAAGTATCAAGGACTAAAGTGTCATTGTCAGGGGTTACTGCAATACCTGCTCTACCAAGAGTAGACTTCAGAGTATAAGACGGGTCTGTCATTTGATCTAACATACCTAACTTATTATTCCCTAAACCTGTAGTGTCCCCATTATTGAGGGCAAGCATGTCAGTCTCATAGTCTGCATAATCTATTTTAGTTTTACCTTTGCCTAAGTTCTTTCTAACTATTTGCTGTAAACGTTTAAGCTGTGAATCAGATAAAGATTCTCTGTCTATTAGTTCCTTGTTTCCTGTAAGATCATTCACCAATGCTTTGATGTGAGTTGGTAAGGCATTCTTTGCCATCCCAAATAAATTCTTCCCTGGTATCATCCCGTTTATAATGGATGACATTAGGCCCTCGCCTTGCTCATCCTGTGTTTGAAACATCTCATAAGCTTCTTGCGTCTTTGGGCCAAAGTCACCATCTATATCACCATCATACACTCCCTGTTTTTTAAGGAGTGTCTGTAATGTTTTTATGGAACCTTTTGCAGTTCCTTTCTTTTTTTTAGGGTTTTTATTACTCATATTTTTATTAAATAGTTAAGTTAATTCTTTACATATACGTATCTGTCTGAGTTTCAGCAGAGTAGTTCATCACTAGCTTAACATCATCAAAGGTATCGAATATCAATCTAATTACCAAATATTTGCCCCTTAAACTTTCAAGTTCTTGCCAATCTTTATTTACATCTAAAGATGAAAGGTTTAATATTTTATCCGTGTAGTAACCAGGTTGTCGTGAAATAATGTCTTCGTCAAAAATAGGTTGGTCATAGTCAACTCTTATGTCCCTGATATCATTCATAGACCAAGTGTCTTCATTGTTGTCAATAAAGATTGTACCAGCAGCCAAGCCATTAACTTGATTCATAAGGTAGTTTTCTGTGTTATCTTTAACTTGTAAGTTTAATTCTCCAGTACACTGTCTTGTATTGTAAAAGATAGCCTTGTTAAAAGTTACATCTCTAACAGGAGCATAAGACTTTAGAGTATCATTATATCTCCTAGCTTCAGTGTGTATCTGAATATCATCCCATATTTTAGTTTTTATAGGTCCAGACATAGATGTGTACTCTATAGTAAAAGGGGCTAGCTCTCCATAGAAAGTTTGGTAGTGCCCTTTCTTATTATGTTTCCACAGACTGTTAGCTCCCACTCCTTTACCTTTTTTCCAAGAGTAAAACTTGTCAGCTATATAGTAGTAGAAATCAGGTATGTATGAATGCCATGAAGTCCAACTCTTTGCTTTAAGAGAAAAACTCATTGTCCATGAATTATCTGCTACAGAAAAAGAAGACTCTACTCCATTTACATATTCAGTATTTATAGTGGGATCTGGAACAACAATTGTTTTAGATACTCTTATCTCTGTGCCTGCATATGTATACTGCTGTCCAACATAGTCTACAGGAGCATAAGTTTTTTTCTGAAACTCTAATCTAGAATCTTCAGTTATTCCTTTAAACTCCCACCCATCTGCAGCTCTGTCTGCCAAAGTCTGATCATAGTTAGGGAAAGTAGAAAGTGTTGAGTCAGAAGATGCATGTATTCTGTAATCTGATGACCCAGTTAATGCAGAAGAAAGTATCTTATCTTTCTTTGTAAAAATAAGTCTTTCTTTTTTTGTGTCATAAGTAGATACAAAACCTACCCCAAAAGCACTTGAAGGTACATTATCATAAGGGTACTTTCTTTTGTTTGCATCATAGTATTCTCTTACTGTTTCTAACCTCAAGTTCTCTTTGAACCAGTTAGACATGCCTGAGTCAGAGATAGCCTCTAAGCTGTCTCCATTAAAGCTGTATATCTTTCCTTCATTCTCTGAGACAAAGTACATTCCATCCTTAGTCTTAGTGTTACCTTCTCTGTGGTTATTACCAGCAGAAGCTTTAGTACCATCTAATATTTTTCTAGGTGGTATATTAAAGTAACTCCCTGTACCAAGAAAGGATACAACATCTCCAGTAACTCTCTCTTGAAAGTTTTGAGGTTGGTGCCAAAGAGCTCTCTCAGTGTGAATATATACATTAGTCTTAATTCTAAATAAATCTGTTATTACTCCAGTCTCTCCCTCTATGTCCTTATAGTTGTTTGGCAGAAAAACTCTAAAGTTATCTGACAACTCTTCTTGGAAAGCTTGCTCTGACCAATGTACTCTGTGAGGAAAATCCTCTTGACAATCTGAACAGCAGTCATACTCAAGTGGTAAATGAAAGAATACTTTTTCTTTATTACCTCTAGTGTAATCAGGATTTACTTTATAGTACTCTCCTGTTGGGTGGCCAATATATGCTTTCCCATCCCCTGCTTCTGGACTAAAAGCTAAAAGTTTATCCATTATGTGAACGTCTAACTTCCTGTTTGGGTACAAAGAAGTGTCCATCACATTTCGTATACCAAAGTGCTCATCACACTCTTCCACAGTTTCGTCTCCTGTTTCAAGTTTACCAGGAGAGTCTAAGAAAGTTGCCCTACCTGAAGTCATCCCATATCTAAGAGACATGTTTATTTGAGACTCAAACCATAGGTCAGTTACACAATCTGCAATCCATTCTATCTCATCATCTGCTGGACCATCTCCAGGCCCAGTGTGACAACTTCTATATCTATACTCATTATCTACCCAACTGTCCTGTACAGTCTCTCTAAGACCTTTTTCATACTCTTCAAAATAAGCTTTGGATAAAGCATCTTGCTTTACTCCTGATGCTACAAATGTTGCTGCAGCTCCAATCACAGCTATGCCAGCACCTATAACAACTGCACCAACTCCTACAACGAGAAGAATAGTTCCAGCAACTAACAAAATTGCTCCAATAATATATTGCCAAACAGATGTTTGTGTAGCTCTCTTTGCTAATACATTATCCCACCACAAAGTATTAACATACCTCATAGGAGTAACATAAGTGTCCCCACTAAATTCTTTAGCTGTAGCACTGTTTGTATCTAGAGTTCCATCATCTAAAAAGAACTTGTTAATATTCTTACTGACTTTATAGTAAGGTAAAGTTCTAAAAGTAGAGTACGGATCTGGTACATCTCTTGTAAGATAAACATAAGGTAGAACATCATTAGTGTAAGTATGGTCACCTGTTAATTCTAACATTCCAATCTGGTTATCTGCTGCAAGATTATAAACTGTAGTAGCATCAGACCCAGGAGCTGATTCTAAATCTCTACTTTCAAGTGCTGAAAGATAAAACAACGAGTTTGTTTCCGCAGAAATAAAATCAAATGTTCCACCTGCTTGTGTAGGATTTGTTTCATAGTTAACCCAGTTATCTCTTGTTATAGCTTTTGTAGACCAGCCATCTTCATCTGCTCTTCCAGACTTGTGAATAGATGCATCATACCCTGACCCTTCAAGAGTGTCTAAGTATCTAGCCTTACTTTTACTTCTTTCTTGGACTGTAAATCCTCCTTGTTGTTTTATTTCTGTAAACTCTGGATATTTATTATTGTTAAACTTGTGTTCAGGGTGTATAACTCCAAACAATTTTGTTGATAATTCACCAACATCTTCTCCTGCTGCATCACTAGAAACTGTCTCTGGTACTAAGAGTCCATGAGAAATATATTTTTCGTGTTTAAGAGAAGGTGTTATTACAGCACTATCTAAAATAGTTTTATCTATCTCTGTTCTTTCATTCCTTACTATGTAATAACCTACAACTTGTTCTCCTCCTGTAATTGATGGAGGTGGTAAATCAACATTGGAAAATTTAATACCAAATATCTCAGTTGAATAAAAGTTCTCTATGTTGTCAAGCCTAGTAATAGTTTCACTAACATTGTAAGATAAGCCAGCTAGTGCTCCATGATGTACACTTAACTGTGTAGCCCCTGACCCAAGAATCTCAATTTGAGGAGTCTCCCCATAAGTTTCTTCAATGTCTCCTGTTACTATAGTGTTTACGTCATTATAGTAATTTGATTTTGTACTTATAGATACACTTGTTGTTGTTAAATTTTCTACGTAATCTGCAGGAGAAATATCCAGGACAAGGTCTTCTACACTTGAACCTACTGTGTAGTTAACTCTTACTTGAAAATTTGGTAAAGGTATTTTCTGACCTACAAAAGCACAAGTCCCAGCATCTACTCCTGCTTGATCACACTCTGTAGATGTTAATAAGGTACCTTCTACTCTTAATTTGACTTGCTTAAATACAGTCTCTCCTCCATTACTTGATAGGTTAGTAACTAAGTCTAACCCTAAATCCCCTCTATATGGAAATCTGTGGTGTCTTACATTCCTTGTTTTTAAAGACTCTCCCATAGAGTCAAATCCCCAGTAGTCTCCTGTTGCACAATTGCTGTCATCAGTGTAGACTGAACTTTGACTTTGATTGTCTGAACTCATTGGGTAAGTTTTTTCTCCACCTACACCCTCAGTAAATACAAAATCATTTGCTATATTTATTCCCTGAGAAAGTATGGTTGGATTTTTTCCAGGTATGTGATATGCTGGAGTCTGTGAACCATCTTCAAAAACATATACAATACCAAAAGAATATATTTCTCCTGGCATATAACCTGCCCCATCAAACTGAGCTGTTGGACTCTTTGGGTTTGCACTGTCAATCATCTGATTAGACAACACTGTTTTAGTTGTCATGTCTGCTGTTATCTTAGAGGCATAACTTTGTAGAGAACAAAAGTCAATTTGTTTTCCTTGCACATTCCCAAGTATTAATGTGTTGTCAGCCTGCTCAATTGAACCTGCTGAATCAATGATACTGTTGAATGCTTTTATTTCTTCTATTGTTCCTTGAGATATCCAGTTAACACCAGTGTAAATAAAAGTTCTGTTTTCTACTGGTAGAACATCTGTGTAGTGTATATCTGATATGAGCCCTGTCCCACTTACAGCTCTTATAAAAGCTAATCTGTAAAACAAAAAAGTATTGTCTAAAGAATCTAGTACTACCTTTATAGACTTATCTGTAATAGGAAAATTTCTGTAGTCTTCAAACTCATCTTGTCCAGCATCTATATTAATTCCCCCTCTAATAGAAAGGTAGTTGCCAGTACTATCTGCACTGTATATGTTTACTGGGTCTGATGTAGTTATCCACTCTGTAGGATTTAAGTTTTCATCTAAGTATTGTACTGCAACATTAATAGATCCTGGAGGTATTTGTCCCCCAGAATTTAAAACATCAAGCTCTTCAAAAACAGGGATCTTTTCATAAGACCTTTGTATAGAAAATTTCTTTTTGTCCCAAGCTCCTAAACTATCTTGAAATTGTTCAGGTTTTTCAAGAACATAATACATAGGTTTATTGTTTTTACCATCCACCCAATAGATTGTAGTCTCACAACCTCTTCTTACTCTGACAGTTGCATCAATAGGGTGATCTATTTTAAAACCTAAATCTGTATTAACATAAGTCACATAGTTACATGCCCCATCTATAACACCTATTTCAGATGTCGAGTTATCAGGGCTAGTAGAAAAGATAACAGTTTTATTATCTCCTATATATATTTTGTTTAAAGGTATGTAATTATTAGGGAGTGCACCACATGCTTCATTGCTTTCTTCATTTGAGACAAACAGTAAATCCCCAGTCTCTGTTTCATTAACAGCGTTGAGGGCAAATTGGTATGTACCTTTTGATCTATCATTTGGAGAACTGTCTTTTTGTAATCCTCCTCTGAGTTGTGTTACATTCTTTTCCATTAATTATATGTTCTGTTTAAGTTATTAAAATTCCTAGATTGAGACTTTCCTAAGTTCCCAAAATAACTATAGTATCTTTTGTGATTTGGTATTAAGTAATGTGACTGCTCTAATAAGTTTTGATGCTCATCTAAAGTCTTTGGCATCTTCATAAAGTTCTTAGCTTGTCTTACATACTTAGACCACCTAGCTTCTGCCTTCTCTGCCTTACCACTCCAACCTTCTCTTCCAGCCCACTCATTTAACTCAGCCACTTTCCACTTAACATAGTAAAGGATTGCAGTTATATAAGATATGTTGTCAGGTATCAATGGGTATCCAGTCTCAGGGTCTACAGTATTCTTAAGAAAACTAATAGCCACTTGACCTTCTATAAAATTAAATCTTAATTTTTTCTCAGTAGTCCCAACAATGGTATACTCATCTGAACAAGTTAAATATAGAGATGTGTCTTTCTCTTGACAGACTAAGCTGTTAAAGAAAGTGCCAGTTGAAAGTCTAACAGGAGTGTAGTTTTTAATGTACTCTGGAGAACTTGTCCACACTTCATAAGTCCAGTCAGGGTTTAATATTCTGTCAGGACATGTATAGTCACAACCACATGGTGTTGGAGAAGTTATTACTGTGTCTTCTTCCTCTACAGATGTGTCTGTAGTAGAACATGCACAAGACTTCTCTGGGTTATTGTTTCTAGCTATCTGAGTAACTAAGTGTAAGTTATCAGGCATACATACATGATAGTCCTTTACATTAAGGACTACTACATCTTGCTCTAAGACTTGAGGTACCTTGAGAAATTCAAGAGCTTCTCCTGTCCACTCAATTATATCAGTTTCATTTGTGTCTGTTCCTCTTAGGTCTCGGTGAATCTTTGAAAAGATTCTATCCATTGTTACATAGTTAATTGCACTCATATTAATGATAGGTTTTATACTGAGCCCCATTTAATATATTTGCATGGACAGCCCTCTTGTTTGTTCTTGTTAGTCTTAATGAATAAAGTGTTTTGTTTTGTACTAACACATGTTTCTTAGACCATAAAAATTTATACCTTACTCCTCCTGTACCAGAGTTAAGGTGAAAGACTCTTTTCTTTTCAGCTTTAGCTTTGGGATTACTGTCCCACAATTCTTTTGTTTTAACCCAGTCAGGAGCTAAGCCCACAACTTTGCCTTCATCATCAAACCTAATCTTTTGCTTTCTCCCAACAATAGATAAAGTCCCCATTCTAGAGGGAAGAGTAACTTCCTTGCCCTTAAGTACTTTGTCCATCAGAAACTTATTGTAGTCAGCAGCAATAAGTAAGTACTGCTGAATATCTGTTGGGTTCTCTACTGTCTCTTTATACAGCTTATAGCTTTCTCTTAGATTTTTCATTATTTTGTTTCTTGGACTGCTGAGTCCATACTGTTATTAGATGTGTCTTCCCTACTCTGGTTAAACACATTTATTAATTCATTAGAGGCTAACTCTATTAGAGTGTCTACCATACTTAAATCAATAGGCAATTCTTTGTCTAGAGGTCCCATGCATTCAGGACACCCATCTGCAGGAGTCAGTGATCCTTCTTTACAAGGAGTGTCTCCACAAATACTTGGGAATTTTTCTGCCTCTACAGGGTCATCAAATAATCCTGTAATAGAAATTACTTTAGGTGAACCCTTTGTAGTTACGTAAAGATAATCATTTCTTAAGTAATAGTCAGGCTTGCTAGATGTGTATTTACTACCAGCACTATATTTTTTATTTTTCCAAGTTGTCTCAGAGAATGTAATACTCCCTTCCAAAGATGTAACAGACTGAATACCATTACCATTCATCATACCTAATAAAGGTTGTGGAAGTTTGTTTTTAGTCCTTAGTATCTTGCACCCAACTGCTGGTAAGCATGGACACTCATAAGGTAAAGCCTCTACAAGTTCTACACAGTCTAAAGTTTGATACACCCACTGACTTATTGGTTGTCTTTTATTCAGCTTTTGTGACAATAATTTAGCTCTTGTAGTCAACACCTTACTATAGATGTGTCTTGAAGATAACCTTGTATCATCAGACTGTACCCCTTTTGAATAGAGAGACTGTACTCTTTGTATTATTTCTTTTATTTTCATATGTATATGTTTTTAAAAGCAACCCTTAATTAAAGGGTTGCCTATTATAATATTAATTAGGGTGTATCTGATACTAAATCAGAGGCACTGAAATTG
>TARA_R110002126_G_scaffold291724_1_pt1 | contig 56615 bp, 57 predicted proteins | sample TARA_R110002126 | Tara Oceans TARA_R110002126 (sample SAMEA4397536) | marine metagenome | biome: Polar Biome; feature: [DCM] deep chlorophyll maximum layer (ENVO:01000326); material: water (ENVO:00002006), including particulate matter (ENVO:01000060) such as... | depth 30 m | reverse complement strand
GTCAGGGGGGACTGGATACGGACAGGGGAGAAATTGGCGTGGGCTTTCCATCCTCATCCAGGGCGACCATGACAAAACGACCGACGATCAGTTTTTCCCGGTGCGGTTTCAGATAGCGTTGGGCCCAGGCCTCGACCAGCAGCGTCATGGACGTACGCCCGGTCTTTTCGATCTCGATATAGACGCAAAGCGTGTCTCCGACATGCATCGGTCTTTCGAAAACCATTTCATTGACTGCTGCCGTCACGACGCGACCTCCCGCGTGTTCGGCCGCCCGTATGCCGCAGGCAAGGTCCATTTGTGCCATGACCCAGCCGCCGAATATGTCGCCGGCTGCATTGGCGTCACCCGGCATGGCCAGAGTGCGCAATGTCAACATACCCTGTGGTTCGCTTGTCTCGGTATTGCTCATCATTGCTCCGGTTTTCAAATCGAAATGACAACCATCTATAGACGGTTGCGGTCACCATGACGAGACCGCTTGCGACTGCGGCAATGGAAAAGATCAACCGATGGGCCTGGCGGTCGGGCCGCTTCTATGTGGCGCTCAATCGTTGTAGAATTCCAGATCTGCACATTTGCGAACGGGGCAATTTTTTCTGTCGCGGGTCGGGACATAGGCGCGCTTGGCGTATTCTCCAACATCGCAATAGAGGCCATTGCGCACGTATCGGTCATAGAGTTGCAATGACGGATTGCGGGTCGAACGGTAACGCAGGATTGCAGCGCCATTGCGATCGACAGCCGATTGAACAGCGCCACAGGTCATGGTCTGAACATTGTAGCGATTGATCGCAAATGCCGGAAGACTGATTGCGGTGACACACAGGGCCAAGATGATTCTCTTCATAGCGGGTTCTCCAAAAGCTGGGGCAGGCCATCCTTGCACAAAGACATATGTCCTGCGACTATGGGTTTCATTTATGGCAATAATATTTTCTTGAAAGAGCCGCCACGGTTTTTTGTAGAGTTGCTGCAGAACTGTCCGTTTTCAATGAGAACGTCCGGGTGGCAAATATTTCCGGTCTGCAAAAGGGGGCTGGGTTCAACGGGAGGAGCAAAGGATGGCCCATGATCCGCATCTTGCCGAATTGCTTCGTGAAGCCTTGTCCGACCGGGCGGGCATTAGCGAAAAGAACATGTTTGGCGGTGTCTGTTTTCTGCTCAATGGCAATATGTTCGGCGGCATTGCCAATCACGACAGCTTCATGTTTCGTGTCGGCAAGGACAGGCACGAAGAGGCCTTGAGCAGGCCGGGCGCCAGGCCGATGGATTTTACCGGCCGCAAGATGGTCGGTTTTGTCTATGTCGATGCCGAGACGGCTTTGGACACAGGCCTTGCCGAATGGGTCGATTTCACATTCGCCTTTGTCGGTGGTCTGAAGCCAAAATAGGAGGTTGCTGATGTTTCAGGGGTTTTCGGAGAAATCCGTCGCATTTCTGGCCGCGTTGAAAGCAAACAACAACCGCGCGTGGTTCGAAGACAATCGCTCGGATTTTCAGTCCCTTTGCGTGGACCCGGCCCTGGACCTGATCGAAGCGCTTGCACCCGTGGCGCAGACCCTTGATCCTGTGCACAATGCCGTTCCCAAATTGAACAAGTCGTTGCGCCGCATTCACCGCGATACGCGATTTTCAAAGGACAAGACACCCTATCACACCCAAATTCATATCGTGTTCTGGGCAGGGGACCACCCCAATCGATCCCCCGGCATTCATCTGGTTTTATCCCATGATCATTTCGGTTTTGGCGCCGGGCATTGGGCTTTTGCGGGCGAGGGGCTGGGGCGATACCGTGCGGCGGTTGTCAACGAGAAACAGAGGGCAGCGCTTGAGGCGGCGCTTCAATCAGCGTCGCGTGTTGGCTGTTTTCCAGGAGAGCCGGAACTGAAGAAAGTCCCGCGCGGCTTTGATGCGGCCGATCCGGCAGCCGACCTTCTGCGCCGCAAGGGCATTGTGGCACGATCGGCCGAGACCGCCGGGTTCGACAAACGCCTGTTTGGCCCGGCCGCTCTTGACTATCTGACGGAAATCATGGGAGCACTGGCACCGCTTGATCGCTGGATTGATCGTGTCGTGGAAAATGGTCAGGAGACCTGATTTTTGTGAAACGGATGTTGCTGAATTGCTTCGCGCTGGTCGCCGGAGCGTTGCTGGTTCTGCCGACGCTGACTTTTGCGCAGGACTACATTCCCGTGCCCACACCGCGCCCAACCGCGACGGAGCAGCTGGGGGACCTGCTCAAAGCAAAACCCTTGTCGGTTTTGCCCCAAAAGGAAAGAGCCTGCAGGAGCCGTCTGAGGAAAATGGGCGTCCGGTTCAAAGCCGTCGAGCGGATCCACGGCAAAGGCAAATGCGGCATTAAATACCCTTTGGAGATCGCCGGTCTGCCAGGTGGTGTAAAGCTCTCGGGCCGCACGGTTCTCAATTGTCGTGCAGGAGAGGCCCTCGCCGAATGGACGGTCAAAACCGCAGCGCCTGCAGCACAAAAACGCTTCAAATCGAAGCTTATTCGCATTGATCAATATGCGTCCTATGATTGCCGCACGCGCAATTCCAAGCCGGGCGCCAAAATTTCTCAGCATTCATTGGGCAATGCCATTGATCTGGGGCGTTTTCATATGGCCAATGGAACCATTGTCGATGTGGCCTCCCGTCCGTTGCCGGGAATGCCCAAACGACGATTCATGAAAACCTTGCGGGATGCGGCCTGCACCTATTTTACAACCGTGCTCGGGCCGGGAAGTGATGTTCATCACAAGGACCATTTTCACTTCGATATCGCCAGCCGCCGCAACGGCTATCGCTATTGCAAGTAAAGGGACTTTGGCTGCCCGTTATCCCTTGTCGCTGACGCCTGCCTGCTCGAAGGTTGCCATGCCCGTGTGGCACAGGGCAGCAGCCTTGACGATACCCGCAGCCAACGCTGCTCCGGTTCCTTCACCCAGACGCATGTCCAGAGACAACAAGGGTTTTTTGCCCAGCCTGGCAATCGCACCTGCATGTCCGGGTTCGGCCGAGACGTGACCGATCATGCAATGGTCCAGTGCCGTGTCATTGGCTGCATGCAGCAGCGCTGCTGCTGCTGTGGCCACATAGCCGTCAATGATGACCGGAATTTTTTCCATGCGGGCTGCAAGGATGGCCCCGGCCATGGCGGCAATTTCACGACCACCCAGCCGCCGCAGCACTTCCAGAGGATCTGACAGGTGCGCCTTGTGCAGGTTCACGGCCTTTTCAACTGCAGCAATCTTGCGTTTCAGGCCGTCTCCCTGCGCGCCGGTGCCAGGTCCGGTCCAGTCCTCGGCAGAACCGCCGTAAAGCGCATGGAATATGGCTGCTGCAATGGTGGTGTTGCCGATGCCCATCTCGCCGATACACAGAAGATCTGTCCCGCCGGCAATTGATTCCATTCCAAAGGCCATGGTGGCCGCACAGGCTCTTTCGTCGAGAGCTGCTTCCTCGGTGATATCGGCGGTCGGGTAATCCAGCGCCAGATCGAAGACCTTGAGGCCGAGGTCATGGGCGATACAGATCTGGTTTATGGCTGCGCCACCAGCGGCAAAATTGGAAACCATCTGTGCCGTCACCTCCGAAGGAAACGGCGATACGCCCTGCTTTGTCACGCCATGGTTGCCGGCAAATACGGCCACCAGGGGGCGTGTCACGGCCGGCGTGCGGCCGGTCCAGGCAGCCAGCCATTCGGCGATTTCCTCAAGCCGTCCCAGAGCGCCTGGCGGCTTTGTCAGAAAGGCGTCCCTGTCGCGCACGGCCTGAACCGCCGCCTGGTCGGGACCCGGCAGATTGGCAAGCAATTCGCGGATGTCGTCAAATGGAAGGCCTGAAGTCGCCATCAATAATGTCCTTGTGTTTCGAAAACAGTCTGGCAATAGGATATACGCAGATAAATGCAAATGATTTCGTGGGTCGTTGTCAGATCGCCGCAGCACGCCGCTTGAGGACCAATATGAACAATCTCATTGTCGATACCGCGCGTTCGGTGGCTTTCTTGAGCCGGATTCCCGTTGCGGACAGGTATTTTGCGGGACATGAGGACCAGCCGATGGCCCATTGTGTCCGTGCCTATGGTTTTGCCGGCGCCATCATCGCCTTGCCATCGGCGCTCTTGCTGTTCTGCCTTTTGATGCTTGGATTGGATGCTCTTCTCGCTGCGGCGCTGGCTGTTGTGCTGCAATTGCTGCTAACCGGCGCTTTGCATGAGGACGGGCTAGCCGATTGCGCAGATGGTTTTGGCGGTGGGCGTGACCGGCAAAGGGTGCTGGATATCATGAAAGACAGCACCATTGGCGCCTATGGTGGCATTGCACTGATCATGGCCTTGCTGCTGCGCGTGCTGGCTCTTGGCACTATTGCGGCATCGACCCATGCTGTGGTTGTTGCTCTGGCATTGTTGTCTGCTGCCATCCTCAGCCGCGGCGTCATGGTCTGGCACTGGACCAGTCTGCCGGCCGCCAAAAGTGGCGGTGTCGCCGCTGCCGCAGGCCAGCCAGCGCGCGAAGCCATGGTGTTTGCCGTCGGGGCCAGTCTCGTTCTTGCCATAGTGCTGGCGCTGCCGGTGGCAGGCTGGGCCGGCATTGTTTCACTGCTGATTTTGACTGCCGGAGCCGGCATATTGTGGACACGCAGGTGCCGGGCGAGGATTGAAGGCCATACGGGTGATACGATCGGCGCATGCCAGCAAGTCTGTGAGATCGCGGCGCTTTTAGGACTTGCCGTTTGGTGTTAGTAGGACAATATACTGTGCTGGTTCTGGTGATGGCGGAAAATGAGCGATATCGAATCTCCCTGCATCCTTGTGTGCTCGATAGACATGAAGACCGGCTATTGTTTCGGCTGCGGGCGCACGGGTGATGAAATTGCCGGGTGGCTGGACTATTCAGCCAGCCAGCGGCGCGCTGTGATGGATGTTCTGCCCGACCGGATGGAGACCATTGAACGCAAGCCGAGGCGTGAGACAAAGCGGAAAAGATTGGCGCGCGAGCGGAGTGAGAGTTGATAATGGGACGCGGCCTCTGGATCATATTGGGCACAATCGGCTTCGGCCTTCTGTTGCTTCTGATCAATCACAATTCCGGCGAGACATTGGGGTTGCCCAATGATCAGTTTGCCAATCTCTTCTATCTGGGCGTCTGGCTGAGTGTGGTGGCTGCCGCCCTTGTCGGGTCGCGTCAGCGTGTCGCGGAAATCCTGCGCAACGCCATGATCTGGCTGCTTGCATTTCTGGTCCTGAGCACCGTCTATGTCTATCGGTTCGAGCTGCGCGAAGTCGGTTTTCGGCTGGCCGGTGGTTTGTTTCCCGGCACGCCGATCAGCCGCGTGACCAGCAATGGAACGGCGGAAGTGATTCTTTCCAAGGGGCTTGGCGCTCATTTTCAGGCAAATGCCGATATCAACGGCAAAATACTCACCATGATGGTGGATACCGGCGCCAGCACGATTGCGCTTTCCTACGATGATGCGGAACTCATCGGACTTGACATGGATGGTCTGCAATTCGTGCAACCCGTGCAAACAGCCAACGGCATTGCAATGGCGGCCCCGGTGCAATTGTCGCAGGTGTCCATCGGCGGGATCAGTCGCAGCAATGTGCGTGCAGGCGTTCTCGAGCGTGGCAAACTGACGGAAAGTCTGCTCGGCATGAGTTTCCTTGAAACCTTGACCTCGTTTCAGATGAGCCGCGACACTTTGGTGCTGCGCGACTGATCAGAGCAACACCTCTAAGCCCAGATGCTCCAGAAAAAACGAGCTGCTACAAGCATCATGAAAATGCCAAAAGCCATTTCCAATTGTCGCTTGTTCATCCGATGCGCCGCATTGGCGCCAAGCGGGGCGACGAACATGGTGATCGGCACGGTCAATACCATGGCGATCCAATTGACATATCCGGTTGAAAACATCGGCAAATCCGGGTTGCCCCAGCCCGCCCAGATATAGCCGATAAGCCCTGGCCATGAAATCAGGATGCCGACTCCCGAAGAGGTTGCGACTGCCTGATGCACAGGCCGTCCAAACGTTGTCATGAACGTATTGTTGAGAACACCACCGCCAACGCCCATCAGAGCGGAAAGCAGGCCTATGATGAAACCGGCCAGTGCCCGGACGGGATTCTTCGGCAGATCGGCACCCAGGCGCCAGCTGTCACGGTTAAAGATCATGCGCAGTCCGACAAGAACTGCAATACAGGCAAAAATTGCACGCAGGGCCGAACCGGAAACGTCAGCAACAACCAGAGATGCGACAATGACACCAGCCGGAATCACAATGATCCAGCTTTTCAGAAGTTGCATGTCAGGTGCTTTTTTCCTGTAATGCGCTCTGAAGGAACTGATGGATGTCGGCACAATCACGGCAAGCGAAGTTCCGATCGCCAGATGCATGCGCACCGATTCTGGCGCGTCAAGCAGCGTAAAGGCCTGATAGAGGACCGGGACGAGAATCGCACCGCCACCAATGCCGAACATGCCGGCAAGAAACCCTGCCACCGCGCCAGCCACTGCCAGCACAGAAACAAACCAGATCAACTCTTGTATTGGAACCATTTACCCACCCCTGACCGCGCGAACCTGTGTCACGCTGTCCGGAGCGCTGTCAAGTGTGGCCCATGATGCGGCAGGGCCGGCTTGCGACTCCGCCAAAAAGGCTGCAGGTCAATTGTGCCTTGAGACACTTCTGCAGTTCAGGCAAACGAGCGGCGGGTTTTCTTCACGGGGTCCGGCGTTTCTATACTGGGTGAATCCACCAGAATGCGGTTACGCGGAAGGATGGCGATCGCTTCTGTGCCCTTGCGCAGCACGGATCGCAATACGAATTCACCGCCGTGTTCGGCAAGAATTGCCTGGACGATCGGCAGTCCAAGCCCGGTTCCCTGTTCGGCGCTTTTGATGGCAATGGATCCCTGTCCGAAGGCTGACAGCACAACCGGGATTTCATCCTCCGGAATTCCCGGCCCGTCATCAACAACAGATACATATTGACCGCCGCCTATGGTCCAGCCGACTTTCAGGCTGACATTGCCGTCATTGGGCGTGAATTTGACGGCATTGGAAAGAAGATTGAGAATGACCTGACGCATCGAGCGTTCATCAGCCCACACGCGCGGCAGAGCGCGCTCAAACTGTCCGGCGATGGTGATATTCTTCTTTTGTGCTCTCATCCCGACCATGGCCATGCAATCTTCGGCAATATCCTTCAGGCTGATCGGTTCTTCATTCAGCTCGTAACGGCCGGCTTCTATGCGCGAAAGATCGAGAATTTCATTGATCAGCCGCAGAAGGTGATCGCCGGACCGATAGATGTCCGAGGCGTATTCCTTGTAGGTATCATTGTTCAGCGGCCCCAGAACCTCGTTTTTCATGACCTCCGAGAAACCCAGGATCGCATTCAGAGGTGTGCGCAATTCATGGCTCATGGAGGCGAGAAAACGTGACTTGGCCAGATTTGCTTCCTCGGCCCGCAGGCGCGCCTCATCGGAGGTGGAATTGGCCAATTCCAACTCGGTGATCAGCCAGTCTTTTTCGGACTGTACGGCGAGCATGACGAGATTGGCATTGTAGAGCCGCCCGGATACAAACAGGAAAAACACCACAGATGCCACAAGCATGGTCAGGACGGATATTTCAAAGGTTGTATTTGGCGGTGAACCAAGCAGGGTGAAGGCAATGATCGGGGTGGAAAACACCACCAGTGGCAGACGCCTCAGTGTAAAGCTGGACATGGCCGTGACTGCTATGGCGACCAGCAGGACCACACCCTTGTAAAAACTGAAATCCTGACTTCCGCACAGCACGCAGGGTTGGAATGCAAAAATTGCCCAGCCAAATCCCGTCAACGCATGGACTTCGATGAAACGCCTCTCCCATGCGCGAACATTCTCGAGTGTCAGTTTTTGCCGTGAGGCACGTCTGGTCAGCAGGACCTGCAACAAATATCCGAAGATGGTGATCGGTGCCCAGACGAAGACATTGGTTGCCTCGAAGAAAAAGACACCGATGCCGACAGCAAGAAGGATAAGCAGGGGCATGGCCGCCGCGCTGGGCATTGACGAACTGATGTACATCGCCAGCAGTTCGCGGTCATATTGGGCATTTCGCGTGCCATGGGATTGCAGTCGATCACGGGTAAGGCGAACCGTGCGCGCAATCTCCGGATTTCGGTGTTTGCGCGTTCGGTCGACGATATTTTTGTCTGCGTTTTCGCTTGCTGAATTCATTCCAGGCCGAACACTTTGAGTTTGACCGGATAATAGGTGCTAATGATTAAAAGACCCTTCCATGTATGTGCAGAATTGGTAGTTATGGACTGCGACGGACGCAATTCATGCGTATTGTTCAAGATTGCCACAGAGGCGCAGATGGGAGGCATATATGCTGCTGTATGACGGGGGAAGGGCGCCAAATCCGCGCCGGGTTCGGATCTTTTTGGCTGAAAAAAATGTTGTCGTGCCGATTGAGCCTGTGGATATGTCCACCTTGCAACATCGTTCTGAGGCCATAACGGCGCTCAGTCCATTCCAGCGCCTGCCTGTGCTGCGACTCGACGATGGCACGATCCTGACTGAATCCGTTGCAATCTGCCGGTACTTTGAGGAACTTTATCCAGATCCGCCGCTGATGGGCACGGATGCCGCAGACCAGGCGCGGGTCGAGATGTGGAACCGTCGGATGGAATTGCAGTTTCTGAATTTTGTTGCATCCGCCTTCCGGCACACCCATCCGGCGATGAAGGAGTGGGAAGTTCCGCAGGTGCCGGAGTTTGGCGAAGCAAACCGTCCCAAGGCCTTGAAAATGATGGAATATATGGACCAGGAATTGGCCACGAGAGCCTTTTTGGCCGGCGACCGGTTTTCCATTGCAGACATCACGGCGATGATGGGGATGGATATGTTGAAACCGGCGCGCATTGAAAGACCCGATCATCTTGAAAACCTGATGCGCTGGTATGAGGCGGTTGCTTCACGCCCCAGTGCAGCTGCATGATCCATGGCTGATGCCGCAATGCTTGAGGACCTTCTCAATGAGATCAGTCAATGCAGGCTCTGCCGGGATGCGCCCCGCTATGGGAAGGCGCTGCCGCAGGAGCCGCGTCCCGTTTGTGTCGCATCAACCACGGCTCGGATCCTGATCGCCGGCCAGGCTCCAGGCACAAGGGTTCATGCCTCGGGTATCCCCTTTAATGATCCATCCGGCGACCGGTTGCGCGCATGGATGGGACTGGGGCGTGATGAATTCTATGATCAGCGCAGCGTTGCCATTGTGCCGATGGGTTTTTGCTTTCCTGGCCTTGATGCGAAGGGTGGAGATTTGCCACCACGGCGCGAATGTCGGGAGGTTTGGCGTGACAGGGTCATGGCGGCGCTGCCACAAATCCGGCTGATCCTTGTCATTGGCCAATATGCCCAGGCCTATCATCTGGGAAAAGACAGAGAGAAGACCCTGACCGCCACGGTTGCCAACTGGAGGGCCATTCGGGCGCGACAGAATTCCCGGCGTCTTTATGTGCTGCCGCATCCCTCCTGGCGCAACAATAGCTGGCTGAAGAAGAACCCATGGTTTGAAGAGGACCTTTTGCCGGAGCTCCGTCAGGACGTATCGAACATACTCTCAGAGCAAAATTGATTGGGTCAATTCATCACATCGCCTTGGCAGGGATTGTCTCTCGAAGGCAGGTTGTTGATGTTTTGTTGGAATATATTTCCGAAAAAATTGATAAATAGGATTGATTTTCTTTGCTAGATGCTGAACTAGAGAGACAGGGAAAAGGTATCCCATAGTCAACGGAATTGACTTGACCCACCGGCGTCGTCATCAGGAGAGATAACTTGGATCGTCTGGACCGAAAGATACTGCGTATTTTGCAGGAGGATTCAACTCTGGCGGTTGCGGATGTGGCCAAAAAGGTCGGCCTGTCGACAACGCCCTGCTGGAGGCGCATTCAGAAACTGGAGGAAGAAGGGGTTATCCGGCGACGGGTCGCTCTTCTGGATCAGGCGAAAATCAATGCTAATGTCACGGTCTTCGTGTCCATCCGGACAAATTCGCATTCCAGTGAGTGGCTGTTGCGTTTTTCCGAGGTGATCACCCAGTTTCCCGAAGTGGTCGAGTTCTATCGGATGAGCGGCGAGGTTGACTACCTGTTGCGCGTGGTCGTTCCGGATATTGCAGCCTATGATGCTTTCTATCAAAAGCTGATCAAGAAGATTGAAATCCGCGACGTCTCGTCATCTTTTGCCATGGAACAGATAAAATACACCACGCAGTTGCCGCTTGACTACATGGTGCTTGAAAACAGCCGCGCATCGAACGATACGTGAGGATGTCTGTTCCGATTGCATGGTTCACATTAGGGGAAACTGCTTGATCCTTTGGCCGACTGCTGTGCTGCCTTTTTGGCAAGGCGATCAAGCGTGCTTTGGCTCGACAGTTCCTTTGCCGCGTCCCTGCCGATCCATCGTTCTGACCGATTGTTGCTGCGTTCCAGCTTTTGCGCCAGTTCCAGGGCAGGGGCATGCAGGTTCAGCGAGCGTTTACCGATCTGACGCAATGCCCAATTGACGGCCTTTTTGACAAAATTGCGGTCGTCATCGGCATGGTTTTCAATCAGCGACAGCCAGGGTGTGGCGATCGTATCGGGTTCTTTCTTGAGGTGAAGCGCGCCCCAGGCGATCATCGCGAACCCGGCTCTGCGCACATATTCGCGATCATCCTCGACAAACAGAGAAATGAGTTCCTGGTGCAGTCTTGCTTCAATGAAAAGTGCTGCGGCATGATCCACAATGTCCCATGAATCGAAGGCTTCGGCCCAGTGCAGGGCCTGCTGAACGGTGACCTTGCCGGGTTCATCGGAAAAGCAGGCCAAAAGCTGGGCTTCGCGGATGCCGGTTTCCCACAGATCCAAAGCCCGTTGGTGATCACGTTTGATCTTCCGGGCGAGGGGCCGCAACCGGGCATTGGGAATGCCCAGAGCCTGTCCCGTTACAATGCCGAAGCGGGCTTTGCCGGCGCGTACCTCTTCGCTGGCATGGCTGCGCAGCCAGACCACCACCCGTGCACAGTCCCATTGCGGGACCGGTTCATCCTTCACCGTCCTACCGCTCCAGTCTTGCTTTTCCAGACTTACTTTTCCAGTCTGGCCAACAGCGATGAGGTGTCCCATCTGTTGCCGCCCATTTTCTGAACTTCCCGATAGAATTGGTCGACCAGGGCTGTGACCGGCAGGCTTGATCCGTTGGTGCGGGCCTCATCCAGCACAATGGCCAGGTCCTTACGCATCCAGTCAACGGCAAACCCGTGTTCATACTGGCCCGCATTCATCGTCTTGTAGCGATTTTCCATCTGCCACGAACCGGCCGCACCCTTGGAGATCACCTCTATGACCTTTTCGATATCAAGGCCGGCGGCCTTGCCAAAATGAATGCCTTCCGAAAGCCCCTGCACAAGACCGGCAATGCAGATCTGATTGACCATTTTGGTCAGTTGTCCGCTGCCAACGTCGCCCATCAGTCCGACCATCCTGGCATAGCTCTCGATAACGGGTTTGGCCCTGTCGAAGACTGCCGCATCGCCGCCAACCATCACGGTCAGTGCTCCGTTTTCGGCGCCTGCCTGCCCACCGGATACCGGCGCGTCAAGGAAGTCGAATCCCCTTGCCTTGGCCTCCGCATGCAAGGAGCGTGCGATTTCCGCTGAGGCCGTCGTATTGTCTATGAAGATGGCGCCTTGCTTGATGGCGTGAAAGGCGCCATCGCTGCCAATGGTGACGCTGCGCAAATCATCATCATTGCCGACACAGGCAAAGACAAAGTCGGAGCCGGTTGCAGCTTCCTTCGGCGTGGCCGCCATGCGACCGCCAAATTCGGCAACCCATTTTTCGGCCTTCGCCGTGGTTCTGTTGTAGACACACACATCATGACCACCGCGTTTCTGGAGGTGTCCGGCCATAAAGTACCCCATAACGCCAAGTCCGATAAAAGTGACAGTTGCCATGATCAATGCCCTCTGCAATGTAGTGTTGTTGGTCCATTCAGTTCTGAAGGAAATAGATTAATGCGGCGGATCCTCAAAGCCCTTGTGCGTATTATTTTTATCGCAGTGCCTCTCGTCCTGATTGGAACTGGCGCAGGGATCGTCTGGCTGAGCCGGTCCTTGCCACCGGGCTCCGGTCGCATGCAGATTGATCAATTGACTGATTCTGTTACGGTTTCCCGAGATGAAAATGGTGTGCCCCACATCAGTGGCGCGTCGATTGAAGATGTGTTTACCGGCCTGGGGTTTGCCCATGCGCAGGATAGAATGTGGCAGATGGAAGTCGTGCGAATTGCTGCACAGGGACGTCTGTCGGAGCTGTTTGGTGCGCAGACGGTGAATTCCGACAAATGGCTGCGCAGCATGGGCATCCTTGAAGCCGCTCAGTCATCTTACGACATGCTCCCGGAAACCTCGCAACGGGCGATCCGTGCCTATTCCAACGGGGTCAATGCCTGGCTCAATCGCGAGGGCCGTGAATTCGCATCCAGGCTTCCGCCGGAGTTTGTGATTCTGGGTCATGAACCTGCTACCTGGGAGCCGGCCCATACGGTTGCAGCGCTGAAAATGATGTCGGTAACCCTGGCGTCAAATTCCACGTCCGAAGTGCAGCGTCTTTCCTTTGCGCGACTGGGATTGACGCCCGATGAAATCGACGATTTGCTGCCGGCATTGTCGGCGGACAATCCACCACCGCTTCCCGATCTGACGGCGCTGCTCGGCCTGGATACGGGGCCATTGTCCGGCGCGAAAAGCACCGAGTCTGCCCAATCGGATTTTATCCCGATGGGCCAATATGAAAAAATGGGCGCTTCGAACAATTGGGTTCTGGCAGGCGACCGAACGAAAAGCGGCCAACCGATTCTGGCCAATGATCCGCATCTGTCTTTGTCCGCGCCATCGGTTTGGTATCTGACACATCTGAAAATCAAGGGTCCTGAAAGGGAGCAGAATCTGGTTGGTGCAACCACACCGGGCTCGCCCCTTGTTTTGCTCGGGCGCAGCAATGAGCTTGCCTGGGGGCTGACAAATACGGCGTCTGATGTTCAGGACATATTTATTGAAAAGACAAATCCTGACAATGAAGATGAATATCTGACGCCGGATGGTTGGCAGCCATTTGGCAAAAAGCAGGAAACCATCAAAATACGCGGTGGCGAGGCGGTCAGTTTTACCCGCCGCTGGACCCGCCATGGCCCGGTTCTGCCAATGGCCTATATGAATATTGGCCAATATCTGCCGGACAATACGGTTGCCGTGTTGCAATGGGTTGCTCTTGCCGATGATGATCTGACCTTTGACAGTGCCTTTACGTCGGTCAATCAGACAAGCGTCGAAGGCTTCCAGGATGCCATGGTCAATTATGTCACGCCGATGCAGTCGATTGTGGTGGCTGATACGGCGGGCAACATCGGACTGATCGCACCGGGCCGTGTGCCGGTGCGAGACCCCAACAACCTTGTTATGGGGCGTGCGCCTGTGCCAGGTTGGGACCGTGATTATGACTGGAAAGGAACCATCCCCTTCGAGGGGCTTCCGCGACAGTTCAATCCCGAAATGGGTGCAATCGGAACGGCAAATACCAAAATCGTTGGAGCGGATTACCCCTATCTTCTGACCTTTGACTGGGATGAGCCGTGGCGGCAGGAACGTATCAATGAGTTGATCGTCGACAATCGCTCGCCGCAAACCACGACGCTGTCACAGGTGGCGCAGGCCGATGTCACATCAACGGCTTTTGCATCAATCGGTCCGAGAATGATTGCACTGGTCGAGGCGAAAGCCAATGTCGATCCGAAAGCTCTCAGGACGCTGAAGGCCTGGGATTACACCATGGTGCGCGACGCGCGTGCACCCCTCATATTCATGGCCTGGATCCGGGAAAGCATGAAGGGTATTTATGCCGATGATCTGGGGGCGGCATTTGATCCCTGGTTCCGGGCTCGTGTGGATGTCATGCAAAGGCTTCTGGATGGCCAGGTGTCACGTGACTGGTGCGATGACCGGCTGACGGTCGGGCAGGAAAGTTGCGCCGATATATTGGCGGCTGCGCTGACGCGCGCCATCAGTGATCTGGAGAGCCGTTACGGCGAGGAGCGCAGCCAGTGGAGCTGGGGCAAGGCGCATTTGAGTGCCGGTGCCCATGCACCGTTCTCGCAGGTGCCGATGTTGAAATGGTTTTTCGACATACAGGTGGAAAGTGCCGGTGGTCCCTTCACGCTGGATCGCGGCCTGACAACGTTCAGCGATGCAGAGTCGCCCTTTATCAACACGCATGGTTCGAGCTTCCGTGGCATCTATGATTTTTCGGATCTGAACAAGTCGACATTCATTCAAACGACCGGTCAGTCCGGAAATCCGTTCTCACGGCATTACCGTGATTTTGCCCGCCCCTGGTCGGATGTTGAAGCAATCCGGATTCCGACGGACCCGGCGGTCTATGAGATGAGCGTCAAGGGCACGTGGCAATTGACTCCCTGATGGGTTTCTGTTCCCTGCCGGTAGACTTTTGTCGATTTGTAACCGTACCTACGGTATATAATCGTTGTTAATGGCCAGACTCTGCAAGACAACCAGTGGTGGAGACAGTGTGCTGGCGTCGTTTTGCAGCCTGATATCGCCAAATGAAGGCTGTGCGGATGACGTTGCCGATCACAGCATAGGTGTTGTCTGTTAGGGTATTTACCGGACGACTCATCCATTAGGAGTTGGTATGAAAGCGACGCAAATAACATTCGAGAAGTCATTTCTGATTCAGTCGCACGCGCTTGTCGAATGCTTAGTGCGCCTAGGAGAGATGGAAGTCTCACAGAATGTCGAATTCGAAAACCTGAAAGACAAAATATACGGACAGACTGCGAAGATCATCAAAAAAAGCCATCCAGAAGTGCCAATCTTCAAAGGACAAGGATCGTTATTGACAGTGTTCTATCTTTTACTTGTGCTTCCTCACGAACTGATAGGACAAGAAAAACTCGTAAAAGCCTACGATATGACCAAAGCGGAAGAAATCGCGGCGGCGGCTAGCCTAAATGTCGCAAACAGCTACAAACCGACAAAGCCTATTTTGACACACTTTCGCAACGCGCTGTCACACGGGAGAATTGGATGGAACAACAATCGGCTGACCATATCCGATGTAATGCAAAGAGCAAAAGTTACCTCCAAATTTTACGCAGAGTTTACAATGGAAGGCCTTGGTGAAATTGCCCAGGAACTGAACATGGCATTTGCTATGTATGTCGAAACAGCCCTTAAGAAAAGATAATACAATTTCTTTGAAGCTTGCTGGAAAAGGCTAAACTTGCGGCGAAGTCAGACCGACGCTAAGCAGTAAGTTTGGGCTCGAAGTCGACCTTGATCAAACCTAATTTAATCGCCTCAAGGTTGTTCTCCCTTAGGGTTTCCGTTCCAAAAACGGCCCCCTGTACCCCGTGGCAGGCACGCCATTGACCGAAATCAAAATATGTCCTGTGTTGCCGGTGCACCATGCATCGGAACAGGGATTTTTACATGGCGCCGTCGAAGAGTGATATTGAAACGACCGTGAAGAGCGGCCAGAGACGAAAAATCACCCGGCCTTTGGTCTGGGCGATGGTTCTGTTGCTCGTCGGTATGTCTGCCTTCTGGTACTGGAGCAGTGGATCGTCGCAGGATGGTGGTGCGAATTTCACCACCGAACCGGCGCGTATTTCAGATATTGTCGTGGTTGTCAGTGCGACAGGAACTGTGGAGCCGACAAACAAGGTCGAGGTTTCAAGTGAACTGTCCGGCACAATCAAGGCCGTTGAAGCGGATGACAATGACGAAGTCAAAAGCGGTCAAATTCTGGCGCGCCTTGATACCAGCAGGCTGGAAGCCACAGTCGAGCACAGCAGAGCAACACTGGCTGTCAGAAAGGCCAAAGAGGTGGAGGCCGAAGCGACGCTCGAAGAGATGCAGTCTTCCTATGACAGGGCAGTGCAACTTCAAGGCAAGGGTATTGCTTCCATGGAAACCTTGCTGACGGCAAAGGCAGCGCTGCAACGGGCGCGTGCAGCGCTCCTGAGTGCCAAGGCAGAAATTCGTGTCGCCGAAGCCGATTTGAAGGTGGAAATTACCAATCTCGACAAGGCTTGCATATGTTCACCGATCGACGGAATTGTGCTTCAACGCGATGTCGAGGTGGGGCAGATCGTTGCCTCGTCCCTGCAGGCGCCGATACTTTTCACGATCGCGGAAGATTTGCGAAACATGGAAATCCAGATCGATATCGATGAGGCCGATATCGGCAAGGTCGCTGTCGGCAATAGGTCCAGTTTTACAGTTGAGGCCTATCAGGGACAGGTTTTTCCGGCCGTCATTTCGGAGCTCAGGTATATGCCGGAGACCATTGATGGCGTGGTGACCTACAAGGCTGTCTTGTCCATCAAGAATGAGGAATTATTGCTTCGCCCCGGCATGACGGCCACTGCAGAGATCATTGTCGCGGAAATTGATGACGCGCTGAGCGTACCCAACGCGGCCTTGCGGTTTGTCATGCCTGTGGACAATGAAACCGAGTCAGAAGGCGGATCGGGCTTGCTTGGCCTGTTGTTCAAAAATCGGCCTTCTGCTGCACCCACTGCGGTCAACGAGGCAAGGGCCGATGGAAAGAGAACGCTATGGGTACTGCGTGGTCAGGAGGCTGTCGCGGTTGAGGTGCTTGCCGGAGCGAGCGATGGATCTGTCACCGAAATACGTGAGGGCGATCTGTCCGCTGGCGATGCAGTCATCACGGACGTGGTGACGCAACCATGACCGAAAAGGTCTCAAAAAAAAACACAGAGGATCCTCAGGCCGCTCCGCTTATCCATCTTCAGGGTGTCAGCAAAATCTATGGCCAGGGTGAGGCGAAAGTTTATGCCCTGCGTGGTATCGATCTGGTGATCCAGTCGGGAGAATTTGCCGCGATCATGGGTCCAAGCGGTTCTGGAAAATCCACTGCGATGAACATAATTGGCTGTCTGGATACACCGACCGAGGGACATTACCGGTTTGGCGGAGTGGAGGTCGGTGGCCTTGGTCGTGATCAGCGGGCCCTGTTGCGGCGCAATTTCCTGGGTTTCGTATTCCAGGGATACAATCTGCTGGCACGAACCTCGGCGCTCGACAATGTCGAGTTGCCATTGATTTACAAGGGTGTTCCTGCTGCAAAACGCAAAAGCATGGCACTTGAAGCGCTTGCAAAGGTCGGTCTTGCGGGGCGTGAGTCGCATGATCCGTCGCAATTGTCGGGAGGCCAGCAACAGCGCGTTGCCATCGCACGGGCCATCGTCACGCGGCCGGATGTCATCCTTGCCGATGAACCGACAGGCAATCTGGATTCTGCCCGTGGTGAGGAAATCATGGATTTGCTGACGGCGCTCAACCGTGATGAAGGCATTACCATCATCATGGTCACCCATGAACCGGATATGGCTGAATATGCGGATCGGCTGATCCGGTTCGTTGATGGGCGGGTTGAATCCGACGTCCAAAATCCGGTGAGGAACTGATATGTTCTACGAGACCGTTCGCCTCGCTCTGCAAGCCATCATGCGCAATCTGCTGCGCTCATTCCTGACCGTGCTTGGCATTGTCATCGGTGTGGCGGCCGTCATTGCGCTGGTGACTGTCGGTCAGGGATCAACCGATCAGGTTGAGGCGGATGTCACAGCGCTGGGCACCAATCTGCTGATGATCAAGCCAGGTCAGGCCTCGCAGGGACCGGGGTCGACAACGGGATCGGCTGCCAGTCTGACATTGAAAGATGTCGATGCAATCGAGTCGGAGATTGCCCGGGTGAGGGTGGCGGCACCGACCAGCGCGCGCAGCATGACAGCCATCTACGGCAACGAAAATCACGCGACGAGTGTCACCGGCACAGACAATCGCTATCTGGTCGCCCGGGATTGGGAGGTTGCCCTGGGTCGGTCGTTTTATGACAGCGAATTGAGGGCAGGCGCTGCGGCCTGCATCATTGGTGACACCATCCGTGCGGAGCTCTTTGGCAATGGTGATCCGCTGGGTGCCGCCATTCGCCTGAAGCAGATTTCCTGCCGGGTCATCGGTGTTCTTGAAGCCAGGGGGGCTTCCAGCTTTGGAACGGACCAGGACGATCTGATCCTGCTGCCCATCCGTACTTTTCAGCGCCGTATTGCAGGCAATCAGGATGTGGACCTGATTTATGCGGCCGTGAAGGAGAACGCGTCAACTGAAAAGGCAAAGGCGGATATCGAGCGGTTGATGCGCGAGCGACGGCGTATCTCTGCAGGTGAAGAGGATGATTTCAATGTATTCGACATGAAGCAGATATCCTCCATGCTGACCGGTATCACCACGGTGCTGACAAGCCTGCTTTCGGCCGTGGCCGCGGTCAGCCTTTTCGTTGGCGGCATCGGTATCATGAACATCATGCTGGTCTCTGTCACCGAAAGAACAAGGGAGATCGGCATTCGGCTGGCTGTCGGGGCGACCGAGGGGCAGGTCTTGCTGCAGTTTCTCGTGGAGTCGATTGTGCTGTCACTGATCGGCGGCCTGATCGGCATTATTCTGGGGCTGGGTCTGGCCTTGATTGGCGTGCGGATTCTTGATGTGCCCTTTGCGCCCGACCCCACTCTTATCGGCGTGGCCTTTTTGTTCTCTGCAGTGGTCGGCGTGGTGTTCGGATATTTTCCCGCGCGGCGAGCAGCCCGGCTCGATCCCATCGAGGCGTTGCGTCATCAGTAGCACTTCAAAGAAAGAGCGATTTAACGCTTGAGATGGCGTGTCAGGCGTTTTTCCATTGCATTCCAGAGATTGCGCAGGCCCTCGACGATGATCAGATAGAAAATGGCGGCCCATATATAGGCCTGGAAATCGAAGGTGCGCGAATAGGCGCGGCGGGTTTCCCCAAAGAGATCGAAAACCGTAATGATGGCAACGATCGCCGAGCCTTTGATCATCAATATGATTTCGTTGCCATAGGGACGCAGGGCGACAATCAGTGCCTGGGGGATAATGACCTTCCAATAGGTGTGGAACCGCGAGAGGCCCAGCGCCTTCGCGCCCTCATGCTGGCCTCTCGGTACGCTTTGCAGCGCACCTCTGAGGATCTCAGCCTGATAGGCTGCTGTATTCAAGGTAAAGGCCAGGATGGCACAGTTCCAGGGTTCGCGAAAGAAACCCCATAGGCCAATGGAGTCCAGAGCGTGTCTGAACTCTCCCAGTCCATAATAGATCAGAAACAATTGGGCGATCAGAGGCGTTCCGCGAAAGAAGTAGACATAGAAGAATGCCGGCATGGAGAGCAATGGATTGTTTGACATGCGACCCAGGGCGACCGGGACAGAGGCAATTGCGCCCAGAACGATGGAAATGCTCACAAGGGTCAGCGTCACGCCAAGCCCGGAGAAATACTTTGGCGCGTATTTCGCCACCTTTTCGGGGTCCCACTCAGCCGTCAGGAAGAGGATGACGCCAATGGCGACCAAAATCCAGATCGCCATAAGCGACAGCCCGGCAAATCTGGATAATGTCCATGGCCGGGGCGCAGGCGGCGGCGGTCTCTGTGGAGCGATCAGCTGCTTGGCAAAACTCATACCCGGATCCCCGACCTTTCCACGTGGCGCTCGATCCGGTTGATCAAGATCGAGGAAAGCAGAGCCAGAGCAAGAAACAGCAGGCAGGCGATGCCGTAGAACAGGAATGCTTCCTTGCTGACGCGCGCTGCTATTCCCGCCTGACGCAGGATATCAGGCAGCCCGATGACGGATACAAGCGCCGTTTCCTTCAGCAGAATCATCCACAGATTGCCAAGACCGGGCAGTGCAATGCGGATCAGTTGCGGCAGGATGATGTTGAACATTGTCTGAAACCTGTTCAGACCAAGCGCGCTACCCGCCTCATACTGGCCAGCCGGAATGGCCCGGAATGCCGAAAGGAAGACCTCGCTGCAAAAGGCGGAGAAGACGACGCCCAGTGCGATCATGCCGGCCAGAAACGAATTGATTTCAAAAGTGGTTTCAATTCCCAGTGCCAGCAGCAACTGGCGTATGCCGATTTGCAGGCCGTAATAGACAAGAAAAAGCGTCAGAAGTTCAGGCAGGCCCCGGAATATGGTGGTGTAGACCTCCGAAGCCATGCGCAATATCTTTTCATCGCTCTGTTTCGCGAGCGACAGAAAAAAGCCTGCGATCAGGCCAAGCGGCAGAGTTGCAAAAGCGAGACCGATGGTGACAAGAACGCCGAATGCAATCTCGTCTCCCCATCCATCGGGGCCGAAACTCAACAGAGTGAAAGTCTGTTCCATGGTTTCTTTTCGGTTGTCGCCTGATAGCCGGGCTCAATTGGTGGGGCGCACGCATGCCATATTTGCACATTTTCGCAAAGATGCATCGGGCACCGCGAAAAACGGCGGGATTGAACCCGCCGTTTTGTCCTATTCATGAATGCCGATCATTCACCGTAAACATCGACTTCGAAATATTTATCGTTGATTTCCTGATACTTTCCATTTGCCCGAATGGCGGCGATGGCCGTGTTCAGCATATCGCGCAATTCGGTCTCGCCTTTGCGGATTGCAATGCCGGCTCCTTCGCCATTGATCACCGGGTCAGGCGTCAATACGCCAAGGATTTTGCAGCAGGCACCATCGTCGGTTTTCAGCCAGTCCAGCAGCACGATCACATCATCGATGACGCCGTCCACGCGACCGCTGACAATGTCCAGCTTGTATTCATCAGGGGATGGGTAGAGGCGGACTTCTGCTGATGGCAGTTTTTCTTCCGCATAATTCGAGTGTGTTGTTGATCCCTGTGCGCCAATAACCTTTCCGTCGAGAGCCGCATCTGTCGCTTCCGTTATGTCGGAATCCTTGGGCACGGCAATTGCTGGCGGCGTGTTGTAATATTTATTGCTGAAATCCACCTTCTGCTTGCGCTCTTCGGTAATCGACATCGAGGCGATGATCGCATCAAATTTCCCACTGATCAAAGAGGGGATCATGCCTTCCCAGTCATTCGTGACGAATTCGCATTCAACCTTCATTTCTTCACAAAGCGCCTTGGCAATATCGATATCGAAGCCGACAAGTTGCCCGTCTGTGGTCAGGTTGTTGAAAGGAGGATAGGCGCCCTCTGTGCCAATCTTGAGGGATTTGATCTCTGCCTGTGCAGCACCCAGGCTGATCGTCAACGCAATAGCTGTTGCTGCAAGGGGGAGGTATCTTGTGATCTTCATGGTGTGCCTTCCTTTGATTTTTTTCATTCAGGTGTTCAGGTCGACAGAGTTTCGTCGGTCTCCCTGTCATGCCCGTGCAATAATAGTCCCATTGTTTTCAATTGAAATGCAACCATAAACATCGCTGGTTTTGCGTTATAAAACATTGGTTGCAGGCCATTTGATTTGCACTGTGCTGCGAACGCCGGAAGGCGCGCCAAGCGGTATCGCTCAGCCTGCGTAAATGCCGAATTCGGAAAAGGGAATATAGCTTATTGTATCACCGGGGCGCACGGTCCGGGTTTCTTCCGGCAGTTCGATCAGGCCATCAGCCTGGCGCAGTCCGGATATCAGGCCCGAGCCATCCCGATCAAATTTTCTGGCAACCATTTGTCCATCGTCATCGCGTTCCAGCCAGCCTCTGAGAAACTCCCTTCTGTCGGCCTTTTTCGCTTCGATCTGAAAACCTGCAATTATCGGATAGCGTCTTGGTTCCCGGTAGGTTCCACCAGCGAGCATCCTGATTGCCGGATGGCAATACAGCAGGAAGCAGATGAAGGCCGCCACCGGATTGCCCGGCAATCCGAGAAAGACACAATCTTCAATCTGTCCGAAGGACATCGGACGACCTGGTTTTATGGCAATTTGCCACAAATGGCGTGTTCCAAGGCGGTCGATGGTTCTGACGATATGGTCTTCCTCTCCCCGGGAAGCGCCGCCGGTTGTCAGGATGATGTCATACTCTTTTGCGGCCTTTGACAGCCTGTGTTCGATCACATCCGCCTTGTCTTCGAGCACTCCCAGATCAACCAGTTCGACCGGCAGGTTCTGACACAGAGCAGCAAGCATGTAATGATTGGAATCAAATACCTGCCCCATCGACAAGGCATCCGCTGCATCCGGGCGCACGATTTCATTGCCGGTGGAGACAAGTGCAACGCGCAAATTTTGAAAGACCGGAACCTTGGCCACACCCACCGATGCCAGTGCTGCGACATCCTGCGGGCGCAGCAATTGCCCGGCGGAAAACAGCACGTCTCCCGTTTGCAGGTCTTCACCGGCCCTGCGCCGGTTTGCCCCGGCGCGCAGCCCTGCAGGTATCTCGACTGACAGTCCATCCTGTGAAAGCACGCAATCTTCCTGCATCGCAACGGTATCGGCATTGGGCGGCATCATGGCGCCGGTGAAGATGCGCGCAGCCGTTCCGGACGGCAGATTGCCCGGTATGGCATCCCCGGCGGCGATTCTCTGATTGATAACAAGCGCTGGCCTTTGCAGATATTCCCCGTGGGCAAATGCATATCCGTCGACAGCACTGTTGTCGTGCAGGGGGACATTGCGCGGCGCTGTGATTGTATCGGCAAGATGGCGTTCAAGTGCGGCGTTCAGCGCCACCTCTTGCGTTCCCACAATGACATTCAACCGTGAAAGCAACAGGGAGATCACATCGTCATGGCGCAGACGGTCCTTGTCGTGCAGAAAACAATCATCAATCAGGTGCGGCTTCAAAGTCATGGCTTGCCTTTATCAACCAGGCCTGTGTGGATTTCGATGAAATCAGCGATAGCGCGTGTGTCATCCAGGTCAAAGAATGGCAAACCTTGTGAATCCACCGGGTGATCGGCTGCAATGGCAACGACGCTCGGGTTGCCGGGCGCCAGCGGTTCCCGGCTGCCAGAGCCGATGCGGCGGGTTTCCAGCTTGTCATGGCCTTCGGCCTTGTAGCCTTCCACGATAACCAGGTCGCAGGGCGCAAGCCGGGCAATGACAGTTTCGAAATCCGGCTCGCTTTCGTCCCGGAGTTCATGCATCAGCGCCCATCGATTGCCGGAGACAATGGCGACTTCCGTTGCGCCAGCTTCGCGGTGTCGAAAGCTGTCGGTGCCTTCATGGTCGATGTCGAAAGCGTGGTGGGCGTGCTTGATTGTCGATATGCGCCAGCCACGTCTTGTCAATTCTTCAACGATGCGAACCGTCACACCGGTCTTGCCAGAGTTCTTCCATCCGGTGAAACCAAAGACCTTCTGCTTCACCTGTATTCCTCCGGTGCGTCATCTGCTCCGAGCTGAATCACAAGTTCTGTGGCTATGGCAAAATCCTCAGGCGTGTTGGCATTGAAAAATGGGTCGATTGCACCGCTCGGGCCGTCAATGGCTGCGAAGTCCACAAACTTCAGGTCATGATTGCGGGCCCAGGCCAGCACCTTGTAGGTATCGGTTGTGGCAAGCCATTGATCAAGATCCGCATGCAGGGCAACCGGCCACAGTCCGAAGACCGGATGGCGGTGCCCCATGGATGTGGCCATGACAATCGTGTTGGAGGCAAGCGGCTTGATCGACAAAAACCGTTCCACCAGGTCTTTGGGGAAAAACGGCGTGTCGGCAGCGGCTGTCACGACATGGGTGCATGCCGGTCTGTGCTGCCGCGCCCATTGCAGGCCGGCTACAACACCGGCCAATGGTCCGGCAAAGCCCGTGATGCTGTCCTCGATCACCGGCAGGCCAATGGCGGCAAAGCGCCCGGGATCGCCATTGGCATTGAGGATCAGTTCAGGCACCTGCAGCTGCAGCCGGTCTTTGACCAGGGCAAGCATGGATTTGTCCTGCAATTTCAACAATGTCTTGTCGCCGCCGCCCATACGGCGGGATTGCCCGCCTGCAAGGATACAGCCGATGATGCTATCAGCTTCAGGGCTCATGCAGACTTGCCTTTCGAACCGCTCTTGCGGTTGGTGTCCTCGTCGCCAACCTGATCCGGGCTGATGTCAAAGACCACGCGATCCTGCCCGGCCAGCACCACAAACCGTTTGCCCCGGGCCCGGCCAATAAGCGTGAGGCCGACCGTGCGCGCCAGATCAACGCCCCAGGCAGTGAAACCAGACCGGGATATCAGGATGGGAATTCCCATCATGGCCGTCTTGATAACCATCTCGGAGGTCAACCGACCCGTGGTGTAGAAAATCTTGTCTTCTGGCCGGACCTTGTTCATGAACATCCATCCGGCAATCTTGTCGACTGCATTGTGGCGTCCGACATCTTCCATATAGACCAGGGGCCTGTCGTCCTGACACAGCACACAGCCGTGAATGGCACCGGCTTCAAGGTAGAGTGAGGGTGCGGTGTTGATGGCCTTTGTCAGAGTATAGAGCCATGATGTCCTGATGGTCGCATCCGGGTTGAGATGAATGGATTCCACGCCCTCCATCACATCTCCGAAGACCGTTCCCTGGGCGCATCCGGATGTGCGCACCTTCTTTTGCAGTTTTTCTTCGTAGTCGGTCTCGCGTTGGGTGCGAACAACGACAACCTCAAGGTCATCGTCATAATCGATTGCCGTGATCTGGTCATCGGCTGTCAGCATGTTCTGGTTGAGAAGGTAGCCGACTGCCAGCAGGTCCGGGTAATCACCAATGGTCATCATGGTGACGATTTCCTGGCGGTTCAAATAGAGTGTCAGGGGCTTTTCGGTGACAACACGGGTGGTGACGGTTTCGCCGTTGTGGTCAATACCGTCGACTTCACGCGACAAAAGCGGATTACCCGGATCGGGTCCCAGCAGAAAACCCTGACTGTTCATCTTGTTACCTGCACTACGCCGTCTCACCCAGTTCCCGGCTGGCCTGTTTGGCCACCCGCATGACATAGAGAGCGGCACACGCTCCCAGAATTGAAGATGCAAGCATAATGCACAAGAGCGGGTAGGGTCCAGTTTCAGGCCCCAGCGCAGCGCCGGACAAGACTGACAATGCTGCGCCGCCGCCAATCATCAAGGCCCCTCCAAGCCCGGATGCGGACCCCGCCAGGTGCGGGCGAACGCTGACGACGCCGGCATTTGCATTGGGAAGGCTGATCCCGTTTCCCAGACCGACAAACCCCATGAAACCAAAAAATGCCAGTGGGTGCGTGGCGCCTGCGGCAAAGGTGATGAGCGCCATGATCATTCCTGTACCGGCAACCACGTTGCCCAGCAGCATCATTCTATTGATTCCTATCCGTTTTGAGTATCGGCCGGAAAAGTAATTTCCCAGCATATAACCGATGGCGGTCAGAGCGAAATAGGCACCAAGTTCGGAGGGGCTGAGCCCGAGCATATTTATGGAAATATAGGGGGCGCCACCCAGGAAGGCGAAAAATGCGCCAGAGGTGAAGGCGGCTGAAAGAGCATAGCCCCAGAAACGTCGTGACCGGAACAATTCGGGATAGGCCTTGAATTGATCTCCGATGCTGCGGCTTGGTTCCTTGTTGGTCTCACCCATGTCAAAAAACACCAGCAGCAGAGCCAGCGCGCCAAACATCATTGTCACGAAAAAGGCTGCCTGCCAGCCAAAAATTTCATCAAGAACACCGCCTATCAACGGGCCGAACATCGGAACCACTGCCATTCCCATGGAAATGTAGCCGATCAGGCTGGCCGCATCCTCCATGCCCACCATATCGCGGACAACGGCGCGTGACAGCGCAATGCCGGAAACGACGACAGTCTGTATCATCCGCCCGGCCAGCAGGGTTTCAAAATTCGGTGCAAAAATACACAGGATCGACGCCGCAAGGAATACAGCCAGGCTGATGAGCATAACCAACCGTCTGCCATAGCGATCCGAAAGAGGACCTATCAGCAATTGCATCACGGCTGTTGCCGCCAGGTAGGCGGAAATCAAAAGTTGAACATAGCTGTAACTCACGGAAAAATATTCCGCTATGCCCGGCAGGGAGGGCAAGACAACGTTCATGTTCAGGGCGCCAGCCGCGGTGATGATCACCAATGTCGCAATATGCGGCGGGGTTTTTCTATCCAGAAATCGTATTTTTTCAGGCACGTCTGATTTCCTCTTGCGGCTGTGCCAGTTGGGACCCGGTCAATTGGGTGATTGGAAGGCCCGGACTACGGCCGCGCCCCATGGTCTAGGAGTAAGTATGCATATCAAATGTTCGACATGGATCGGTGTTCACGGTATAGGGTGTAGATTCCGGTAAGGACAATGATCGTGCTTCCGGCAATGGTGAGAGGGTCTGGGTAGTCCGAAAAAATGACCACGCCCAGCAGAATTGACCACAGCAAAGCGGTATAGCGGAAGGGGACGACAAAAGCGATTTCACCTTCGCGCACAGCCAGAACAATAAATTGGTATCCGACTAGAATGAAAAGAGACGCCGCCACGATCTTGATGATCTGGACGGTGCCAACCGCCGCCACGCTGCCATCCAGAACCCACATGACAAGGCCGGTTGCGGTCACAGCCAAGGCGGTCAGAACCGAGAGAAAAAGCGAGGGGGTATCCTTGTGAAGCGCGCGTGTTGCCAGATCGCGCGTTGCGGCGCACAGCACCGCAGCGACAACCAGGAGGGAATAGGGCGTGTAGCCCGCTGCACCCGGTCTGATCACCAGCAGAACGCCCAGGAACCCGATCAATATGGCGGTCCACCGCCTCCAGCCGACGGCCTCCTTGAGAAACACAGCTGCTCCCACGGTGACCAGCAGTGGAAGCGCTTGAATGATCGCCGATGCATTGGCCAGTGGAATCTGGGTGAGGGCGGTGAGGAAGAAAACCGTTGCCATTGCCTCACCCGCCGTGCGCAGAAAAGGCATCGGTTGAAGTGCCGTTCTCAAGGGCCGCAAAGCACCCTTCTTGTAAGCAATCAGAATGATCAGAGAGGAGGCGACGATGCCACGCAGGAAAATGGCCTGTCCCATGCCCATATCTTCCGACAGGTTCTTCATGAAGGCGTCATTGAAGGTGAAGCCGAACATCGCAAATGACATGTATAGGGCACTGCGCATATTTGCCGTGCGCAGCATCAGCTTCTGCCCGCCGCAGGCATAAAACGTTCGTAATCGCTGTACATCATTATCCGCCAGTTACGCTCATGTGGCGCGCTACGGCAGGTCTGCTGCTGCGGCGGTCAATTATGAAGTCATGGCCCTTTGGTTTGCGCAAGATGGCATTGTCGATGGCTGCGGCGAGCAATTCATTGCCTTCCGAATCGCGGAGCGGTTGGCGCAGGTCTGCCGCATCGTCCTGGCCCAGACACATGTAGAGTGTGCCTGTGCAGGTCAGTCGAACGCGGTTGCAGCTTTCACAGAAATTGTGGGTCATCGGCGTGATGAAGCCCAGCCGGCCGCCGGTTTGTTCTATTTCCACATAGCGGGCAGGGCCGCCGGTCTTGTAGGGGATCTCCCGCATGGTGAAGTGCTGCGCCAATTGCGCCCGCAGCAGGGAGAGAGGCAGATAATTGTCTGTTCGATCCTCATCGATTTCGCCCATCGGCATGGTTTCAATGACGGTCATGTCCATGCCCAGCCCGTGCGCCCACCGCATGATGTCGGGAATTTCAACATCATTGAATCCCTTCAGCGCCACGGTATTGATCTTGATCTTCATACCCGCCCTTCGGGCGGCTTCCAGGCCGGCATGAACACGATCGATATTGCCCCAGCGCGTAATATGTCTGAACTTTTGTGCATCGAGTGTGTCGAGCGAAACATTGATACGGCGCACACCACAATCTGCCAGTTCATCGGCAAAACGCGACAATTGCGATCCGTTTGTGGTGATTGTGATCTCGTCCAACTGGCCCGAGTCAAGATGGCGCGACAGAGACCGGATAAAATGCATGATGTTCTTGCGCACCAGCGGTTCGCCGCCGGTCAGGCGCAGACGCCGGACGCCCTTTTCCACAAATACCGTGCACAGCCTGTCCAGTTCTTCCAGTGTCAGCAGGTCCTTTTTCGGCAGGAACGTCATGTTCTCAGACATGCAATAGGTGCAGCGGAAATCGCAGCGATCCGTTACCGATACCCTCAGATAATTGATAGCGCGGCCAAAGGGATCAATCATCGGCGGGGCAGGGTTCCTGTCGATTGTCAATTGTATCTCGCTCCCATCGAATTTCTGTGCAAGGGACTGTGCGCGTTTCCACCATGCCGCGTCAAGGGCGGCGGATTCACTCACTTCTGATTGCGCATCACACGAATTCAATATGTCGCCCTCTTGACCGGCTTCGTCAAGGTGCAAAGTGCATATGCGAATAGCTTCCGTGAAAAGCTTCCCCAGGTGGGGAAACGAAGGCATCGGGTTGGCTTCATTGGCCCGGCAAAAGCCAGCGAACCATCTTGTCCCGGCCTCCGCGCACCTGTGTGAAGCGTTCCGTATCCGGCGCAATGGCTTGCGGAAAGGTCTGCGCCTTGATACCGAAAGGCCACGACGGCCTTTCCAACTTACAGGTTTCATCATGACAAAGAGTCAGGACAAACGCCCTTCGGAACTTCGCGTGTCAAAGGACCGGTCGATCCTGACGATTTCCTTTGGTGAAGAACAGCGATTTGAACTGCCGGCGGAAGCGCTTCGCGTGCTGTCACCCTCGGCTGAAGTGCAGGGACATTCTCCCGCCCAGCGCGTAACGGTTCCCGGCAAGCGTCACGTGCAGATCATCGGCGTTGAACCCGTCGGCAATTATGCGGTGAAAATCAGGTTTGACGACATGCATGATACCGGCATCTTCACGTGGACCTATCTGTATGATCTCGGCAGCAATCTCCAACAGCACTGGGAAGGTTACCTGCAGGAACTGGCAAACAAGGGAATGACACGCGACAGGTCAGAAAAGCCGCGGTAGAATTTCTGACCCAATGGCTACTTTTGCCAATCGTCCAATTTGTTGATCATGCGCTTCATGGTCTCTCCGACCCGATTGCATTCTTCCATGCCGGTTGTCGACATGACATGTTCGATCAGGTCCACCTCAATCGCCAGTGCCTTTCCGGTCACGTCACGTCCCTGCTCGGTGAGATAAAGGCGCAACACCCGTTTGTCGCTTTCATCCCTGCGCCGTTCCATCAGCCCGCGTTTTTCTATCTGCGGCAAAAGCATGCTGATATTCGAGCGTCCCACCAGCAATTTATCCGCAAGGTCCTGTTGGGATATCCCTTCAAACCGATAAATATTGGCCAGAATATCCAGATGCGGGACCTTGATGTCCAGCGGCACAAGCGCTTTTGCGAGCCTTTGATGAATGAGCTGACTGGCTCTGGCCACGGCGATCCAGTTTTTGAAACGCGGATTTTCCCATGGCAGGACTTGATTTTCGTTCATAGTTGTACAATATTGTTCATGGTTGAACTTACTAATGGATTCTGACTATGGCATCATTGTTGCAAAAGGTCATCCACCTGGGTTTCGGTATTTCTGATCGCCTGGCCCCCGAATTTGCCGGACGGCTCGCCTTTCGCCTTTTCAGCACGACGCCGGCGCGCCGTGTTAAAAGCGAAAAGGCGCGACAGGTTCTCAAGGATGCAAAGCCCACCATGGCCGCGGGTCGCCAGTTCATACTGGCCATATCCAGGGGGGCTGTTTCCACCCGATATTTCGCCGCGCCTTCAGGGCAGGGGAGTGAACTGGTGCTGGTCACCCATGGATGGGGATCTCGAACCGAACACATGCTGCCCATCATCGAGGCGCTGCAGCGCTCCGGAAAGGCGGTCGTGGCGCTGGATTTGCCCGGCCATGGCCAATCCACGGGGCGGACACTGGATATGGCTCTGGCTGTGGAGGCCGTCAATGCGGTGTGGCGTCAATTCGGGCCGATCTCGACGATGGTCGGCCATTCCTTTGGCGGTGCGGTCATTGTCAATGCAGCCATTGGCTCCGTGCAAGGCGTGCCGGCCTGCAAGCCGGACAGGTTGGTTCTGATTTCAGCGCCCAATTCGCTACCGGCGGTTTTCCAATGGTTTGCCGATTGGCTCGGCCTGCGCGAAAAAAGCCGGAATGCATTGTTTCATCAGGTGCAGCACGTGACCGGCCGGCCGCTGAAAGACTTTGTCGGAACACATATGGTGGCGCGCCTGAAGATACCCACATTGGTGGTTCATGCACGTGAGGACAGGGAAGTTTCTGCTGCCAATGCAGAATCCTTCCTGACGGCTGGTCCGCATGTTGAAGTCGTCTGGGCCGATGGCTATGGTCACCGGCGTATCTTGAAAGCGCCGGAGGTGGTTCATGCCATTGTCGGATTTGCAGACCGGCATGCCGCAGACAAAGCGGCCTGATGGTCGATATGCCTGCCGGTTGCCTATTGCTGGAGAGCCACTTCAATGACCATCGTTCAAAGCATCGAGGAACTGGAAGCACTTTACGGATCACCGGGCGATACCTCGCTGGAAAAAGTCGCCACCTGCATGACCGAAGCCTATGCACGGATGATTGCACAAGCACCCTTTTGTGCCTTGGCCACGGTTGGACCGGAGGGGCTTGATTGTTCTCCGAGAGGGGATTTGAAGGGATTTGTGCGCATCCGGGACAGCAAGACACTTCTGTTGCCGGACAGGCGCGGCAACAATCGGATCGATTCGCTCAGGAACGTCATTCGCGACCCGCGCGTCGCCCTGTTGTTTCTGGTGCCTGGTTCAGGCAATTGCTTGCGTGTCAACGGGCGTGCCAAAATCAGCATTGACGCCGAATTGTTGGCCAGTTTCAGCGTCAAGGACAAGGCCCCACGCAGCGTCATGGTCATTGAAGTCGGTGAAATCTATTTTCAATGTGCCCGGGCGTTGGTGCGCTCTGACCTATGGAATCCGGACAATCATGTTGATCCGAAAACTTTGCCGACGCCAGGTGAAATTCTGGCGTCGATGACGCAGGGCCGCATTGGCGGAAAACCCTACGATGATGCCTGGCAGCAACGCGCCGAAAACACCCTGTGGTGACCACTTGATGATGTTCGCCTGGCCACAGGCTGCGTCGCAGACGCTGTGCTGCCACTGCCGTGCAATGGCTAATTGCGCACGATGACCCGAGTGCCGATATCCACGCGATCATAGAGGTGGCGGACGTCGTCATTGGCCATTCGTATGCATCCCGAGGACATGGCCTTGCCAATGGTCCAGGGCTGGTTGGTGCCGTGGATACGGTAAATGGTTGAACCGATATAGATGGCGCGCGCACCCAGCGGATTGTTCGGGCCGCCCTTCATATAGGCCGGCAGTATCCGCCCCTTGGCAGCTTCGCGCCGGCGCATCACTTCAGGTGGTGTCCAGCCGGGCCATTCGGCCTTGCGGCTGACCTTGTTCTTTCCGTTCCAGGTAAACCCCTCACGTCCGACTCCAACGCCGTATTTCATGGCCTTGCCGTTGGCCATCACATGGTAGAGCCGACGTTCAGACGTATCGATGACGATCGTGCCTGCCGGGTATTTTTCCTTCATGCGGACCACACGGCGTGGAATGGGGGATTTGTCGGATCTGTGTTTTCCTTTCATGTAGCCCGGTGAAGGGGGGAAAAGGATCTGCAGCAATGTCTTGCGATCATTGTCACGCTCGGCGTGTGCCGGCGCGCCAAGGGCGAGCACGGCAAAACAAGCCGTGACAAAAGCGATGATGATTGTTTTCATTTTGATGTCTATCCGTGATTGCCTGGTTTTCATTCAAGGCTGCCAATACTCGAATCACCCTTCGACAGCGCGGTGCATGATAGCTTAGGAAATCTTTCCATATTCTTGTAACGGTTTTTTACGGCGCCGCATCCCAGGCAATCCAGCGTCCGTGAAAGTCGACCCGTCCCAATTGCCTTGCAGGGCCATCCGGCCAGGCGCGAAGACGCAAGGCCGCGCCCCGAGCCAGGTCATCTGCCTCCATGCCCAGAACGAACAGCGGCGCCTCCTTGCTGGATCGGGCGCCTGCCTGTTCAATGATCTGCCGACCTTTCTGCCTGTCCGTTTCGCTGAGATATTGCCATGCAATCGTATGGTAGATGACATGCGCCTTGTCTCGCCTTGGCAGTTGCAGACGCGTCTCCAGCCATGTGACGGCATCGCAGGCGTCAACTTCAAACGGGGTATGATCTGCAAGGGCCAGCGCCGCGCGCAGGCGCTCGAGCCTGTCGGGCTGATCGGGCCAGACATAGGAAAGCAATCGCATCCGGTCACCCGCATCTGCAAGATCAAAGGGTGACAGATCGCAACCGCGCCGCTCTGCGATGGTGAATGCGACGGGAGGCATTGCAGGGCCCGTCCAGTCTGGTTCAAGATGAACGGGCGAGGCCTGTTTGCCGTGGGCAGTGGGCCCGAACCGGTAGCTGAATTGATCAAGCAGCAGGTTCAGTCCGGCGCTGGCGCCGACTTCCGAGAGGACAAAGGGAAGATCAGTCCTGCGTGCAATATGGGTCAAACCGGCGTAAATTGCAGCAGAGCGGCGGATTTCATTGGTCTGAGGCGGGCTCTGCAGCCGTCGGCAGATCCATTGTTGATGACGGTCAATCGCATGGCACAGGACCGGATGCAAAGCCACTGGTGTCATGCCATGGCTGTTGGGTGGATAGGCTTGGGTCAATTCTGCATCGGATTGGGTGAGAACCAGTTCGTGCAATGCTGCGCACAGCCGCAAAGGCACAGAATCACCCTGGCTGTACGGGTCGCCCTGCCAGCCTGCGATGGTCTGGCGCACTGTCGATGCCGGCAGACCCCGTTCGCCAATGGTCTGGCAGACCAGAGCGGTGAAATCGGATCCAAGCGCGCCACAGGCCTGCCCTTGCCGCTCAAAGGCCGCAACAAGAACCGGTGGCAGCAGCTCGGCCTTCATCCCAGATCGAACTCCTGGAAAAAGTCATTGCCCTTGTCGTCGATGACAATGAATGCCGGGAAGTCTTCCACTTCGATCTTCCAGATGGCTTCCATGCCGAGTTCCGGATACTCGAGCACCTCCACTTTTCTGATGCAATCCTTCGCCAGACGCGCCGCCGGGCCTCCTATGGATCCGAGATAGAATCCGCCATGGCGGGCGCAGGCTTCACGAACGCTTCTGGAACGATTGCCTTTGGCAAGCATGACCATTGATCCGCCAAACGACTGGAACTGGTCAACAAAACTGTCCATCCGGCCGGCGGTGGTTGGCCCGAAGGAGCCGGAAGCATAGCCGTCAGGCGTCTTCGCCGGGCCGGCATAATACACGGGGTGATCCTTGAAGTATTCAGGCATGGCTTCGCCGGCTTCTAGCCGCGCACGGATTTTTGCATGGGCCAGGTCACGGGCCACGATGATAGTGCCATTGAGGGAAAGGCGAGTCTTTACCGGGTGTTTGCTCAGTTCCTTGAGAATCTGATTCATCGGCTGGTTGAGGTCAATATGCACGACTCCGGATTCCAGCTTGCTCTCGTCGATTTCCGGCATGTATTTGACCGGATTGACTTCCAGTTCTTCCAGGAACACGCCGTCGCGGGTGATCTTCCCCTTGGCCTGCCGGTCTGCAGAGCAGGAAACACCCAGGCCGATGGGAAGCGATGCGCCGTGGCGCGGCAGCCGGACTACCCGCACGTCGTGACAGAAATATTTACCGCCGAACTGGGCGCCTATGCCCATTTGCTGCGTCAATTTGTGGACTTCGGCTTCCATTTCGAGGTCACGGAAGGCATGGCCGTCCTCGGAGCCGGATGTGGGTAAGGCATCCAGATATTTGGTGGAAGCCAGTTTGACGGTCTTCAGGGTCATTTCGGCCGATGTTCCGCCGATAACGATTGCCAGATGGTAGGGCGGGCATGCCGCGGTTCCGAGTGTCAGGATCTTTTCCTTGAGGAATTCGATCATGCGGTCATGAGTCAACAGGGATGGTGTGCCCTGATAAAGAAAGGTCTTGTTGGCTGATCCGCCGCCTTTGGCGACGAATAGGAAATTGTAGGAATCGTCACCTTCCTGGTAAATATCGATCTGTGCCGGCAGATTGTTGCGTGTGTTCTTCTCTTCAAACATCGCAAGGGGGGCGAGTTGGGAATAGCGCAGGTTCTTTTTTTCATAGGCGTCCTGAACGCCTTTGGCGAGGGCGCTGCTGTCACCTCCCTCTGTCCATACCCGTCGGCCTTTCTTGGCCATGATGATGGCTGTGCCGGTATCCTGGCACATGGGCAAGACGCCGCCAGCCGCGATATTGGCATTTTTCAGAAGATCGTAGGCGACAAAACGGTCATTGTCCGTTGCTTCGGGATCATCGAGAATGGAGGCCAGTTGCTTGAGGTGGTCAGGGCGCAACAGATGATTGATGTCAGCGAATGCGGTTTCGGCCAGCAGCCTTATGCCTTCCGGATCAACTGTCAGGACCTCTTCGCCGCGGAAGCTGTCAACGGAGACATAGTCGGAACTGAGCTGTTTGTAGGGCGTTTGATCCGCATCGAGCGGGAAAAGCCCCTTTGTACGCATATCAGACATGAATGACACCTTTCGTGGGATGGCAGCGTGCGTGGCCGGGTGTAATGCGAACGGCGATTCATTGCAATCGGGGCAATCGGAGCAATCGGGGCAATCTGAGCAATCGCGCGATTGGCGATGCAGAGACGAAAAAGCCGGGCAACTGACTTTGCAGCGCCCGGCTTTCATCCCATCAAACGGGCAATCAGCTGTTGTGTTTTTTCACATAGTCGGCGATTTGACCTGCCAGGTCGGTGTATTCGCTGCAACTTCGGCCCTTGCACAGGCGTTTTATTTCCACAAGTTGCTTGAGTGCGCCGTCCAGATCGCCCTGCTGCAGAAGGGCTTCTCCAAGGTATTCCCTGACGAGCGTGTATTCGGGATCCAGCGCCAGGGCCTGACGGTAATATTCAAGGCCGACCTCAATGCGGCCAAGCTTGCGATTGGCATAACCAAGATAATTCAAAACGCGTTTGTCATTGCCTGCTGAAGCCAGGCTCAAGACCTTGATGGCTTCTTCATAGCGTTCAGCCAGGGCCAGATCGCGGCCGGCCTCATAGAGGCTTTCCTGATCAAGGTTTGAACTCTGTTTGACGCATTTCCTTGTTTTCTTGTCCCAGACCATGCCGCTTTTGCAAGTATTTGCGTTGGAACTTGATCCTCCATCTCCGGCCGCCAGAACGGGCGTTGCCAGAACCATGCCTGCCGATACCAGCAGTACGAATAGTTTGCTCTCAGCCTTCATGAGTTTCCCTCTTGTCAGTTGGCAATGATCATCAGCATACACGCAAATGCAGCCAATGCAGTACACGATATGATGAAGTGTAGTCATCCAATCGTTCGGGATTAAGGCAACCTTCGGTGAATGTGCATGAGAACCGGCCAAAGGGAATAGGAGCGCAAGGTTCGGGGTGTGTGCACGGGCAAAGCATCACAATATGCCCTCCACGATAATGTGATATATGCAATGAGGAACCGGGTGATGTTGATGATTGCAGATGCGGCCAGCTTGCTGCCGATGACCGAGGATGACTGCTGGAAGGCGGTGCAAGAGCGTGATGCGAGCGCCGACCACCAGTTTGTTTTTGCTGTCAGGACGACCGGTGTCTATTGCCGGCCGTCCTGCGCGTCGCGCCAGGCGCTGAGAAAGAACGTATCCTTCTTTGCAAAGCCGCTGGATGCCGAGAAGGCGGGGTTTCGTCCCTGCAAGCGCTGCAGGCCCGATCAGCAGTCACCGGCAGACAGGCAGGCTGCGCTGGTTGCGGCCGCCTGCCGCACCATCGAGAACAGCGAAGAGCCCCCAAGCCTGGAGGCTCTGGCCAACCAGGCCGGGGTCAGTCGCTTTCATTTCCATCGATTGTTCAAACGGGCAACCGGTATCACGCCGAAGGCCTATGCGGCAGCTTCTCGCGCCGCGCGGCTGCGCGGGGAGCTTGGCAGGGGAGGGTCGGTGACAGCGGCCATATTTGATGCGGGTTATAATGCCAGCAGCCGGTTCTATGAGGAATCGGACAAACGTTTGGGCATGCGCCCCACGCAATTTCGTGATGGCGGGCGGGATGCAACCATCAGATTCGCCATCGGCGAGTGTACGCTCGGCAGCATTCTGGTGGCTGCAACGGAGCGTGGTGTGTGCGCGATCAATTTTGCAGACGACCCGGACCATTTGCTGAAAACGCTGCAGGACCAGTTTCCCCACGCCGAACTGATCGGTGGAGATGCCGTTTTTGAGAAACTTGCTGCAACCGTGATCGGGCATATCGAGTCACCACAAGGCAATCTCGGCCTGCCGCTCGACATTCAGGGCACCGTCTTTCAGCAAAGAGTCTGGGAGGCGCTTCAAAAGGTGCCGGCGGGGCAAACGGCCAGCTACAGCGAGATAGCAAGCGCCATAGGCCAACCCAAAGCCGTTCGTGCGGTGGCGCAGGCCTGCGGCGCCAACCGGATTGCCGTGGCCATTCCATGCCACCGTGTCATTCGCACCGATGGCAGCCTTTCCGGCTACCGGTGGGGGATCGAGCGCAAGCAGGAACTGCTGAACCGGGAGGCATCGTCATGACGGGCCTGGCGCAAAGGTCTGACGTGCAGCCACCCATGGCTGCGCCGGAACAGTCAATGGTCGACCTCGATTGGAATGCCATCACCGCTGATCTGAATGCAACGGGGCAAGCCACCATTGGCCCGGTGCTCTCGGCTGAGGAATGCAATTCATTGATTGAGGCCTATGACCAGCAGGCAATGTTCCGCAGCCGCGTCGTCATGGCGCGTCACGGTTTTGGGCGCGGCGAATATCAGTATTTTACCTATCCCTTGCCCGATCTGATCGCCGATTTACGGCGCTCATTCTACCCCCATCTTGCCGCAATCGCCAATCAGTGGCTGGAGATGACGGGCCGCGAGGGTGCCTATCCGTTGGACCATGCGGACTATCTGCGGCAATGCCACGAAGCCGGCCAGTGCCTGCCGACTCCGCTGATGCTGAAATATCAGACCGGTGACTATAATTGCCTGCATCAGGATATCTATGGCGAGCACCTGTTTCCTCTGCAGATTGCGATTTTGCTCTCAGACCCTGCCAGCGATTTTTCCGGTGGGGAATTTGTCCTGACGGAGCAGCGCCCACGCATGCAATCGCGCGCCGAGGTTGTGGCGCTTGCGCGTGGGCAGGCGGTGATTTTTCCTGTCAATGAGCGCCCGGTTCGCGGCACGCGTGGCGTCTACCGGGTGCGCATGCGCCATGGGGTCAGCCGTGTGCGCAGTGGCCAACGGCATGTCCTCGGGCTGATTTTTCACGACGCATGTTGATGCGGTGTTGAAAGGCCTTACGGCTCGTCCGGCGCTGCCGCCGGAACGCCGGCGGCTGATTCAACCGCTTGCTGGGCGGCGCCGGCGATGGACTTTTTCGTTTCCTCGTTCAATTCCCTGTCGCCAACGACTTCCACCGTCACATTGCGCTGTGCAAAGCTGATGCCGCTGGCCTCGAAGGCATCGCGCAATTTCTGGTAGGCGTCACGGCGGATCAGCCATTGGGCGCCGGGTTTGGCCATGAATTTCACCCCGATGACCATGTTGAATTCTTCCATCCGGCGTACGCCCTGGGATTTCAGTGTCTGGAGGATACCGGGGCCATAGACTTCGTTTTCCTGGAGTTCAGCGCCGATTTTCTTGACGATCTTCTTGATCAGTTTGACGTCCGTGTCGAAGGGCACCCGGAATTCCAGCCGCATGATGACCCAGTCACGGCTGTAATTGGTCAGTGAGGACAATTCGCCAAAGGGGATAGTATGAATTGCGCCAAGGTGGTGGCGCACCCGCAGCGAGCGGATGGACATCGACTCCACCGTGCCGCGCAATTCGCCAACTTCAATATATTCGCCGATGCGAAAGGCATCGTCGATGAGGAAGAAGATTCCGGACACAATGTCCTTGACCAGAGCCTGTGCGCCGAAGCCGATCGCGATACCCAATACCCCGGCGCCGGCAATCAACGGGGCGACGTTGATTCCCAATGATGACAGGACTGTCAGGGCAACAATGACGATCAGGAAAACCATCAGCGTGACCCGCAGAAGCGGCAGCAAGGTCGCCATACGGGCCTCGGGACCGGGCGCGTCACTGCCCTGTGGCGGGACATAATTGGCCAGTCTGCGGTCAATGGCAGATTTTGCCCAGACCCAGACAAGGTCTGCGATGAGGACGGCGGTCAGCACGTCCGCAATGATGCCGACCAGGCGGCCGGAATAGGTTTGCGATTCAGAAAGGCTGAGAATATTGCCGCCCCAACTGGATAAAAGCAGGAAGGTTGCGCCGATCAGGATAACGAATCTGGCCAGACGCCGCGCCACGGGATGATAGAGTTCCAGAGCGCTGACCTGTTCGACATCGTCGATGTCTTCTTCTACGGCAACAGGAAGTTGCTCCGGATTGTCGGGCGAGGTGACGGGACTATCTGTGTCTTGTGAAGGGGCATCGGGAATCTGTTCCAGGTTCTCTTCGGGTGATGCTGTTTCATCCGTTTGAGGCGAAACTTTCGGACCGGCTTGATCCGCCAGAAAAAACAGATGGTCGATACAACCGTTGACGACGCGAATGGTCGGAAAAACCAGACCGATGATGATGACTGTCTCCATGAGTTCGCCGGCATTGACGAGCCAGAGCGCCAGCGCCATCAGCGCAAGAAGGGTCAGATAACCCGGCTAGAAACGTTCCCGTCGTGGTACCCTTTCATCGGGCGCGGTGGTGTTGCGATGAATGATCGGCGTCATGTGCCAGACTGCAATGATCAGCAGCAAGGTGGTGATTGACGCGGCGCAAACGCTTATGGCCAGGGCAGCGCCCACCGCATCTGTGGACCCGGCCAGATGCAGGAAGACATCCGAGGTTGCCATCCCCACGGTCGCGACGGTCACAAGCAGGACAATCCAGTTGTGCATTGGGCGGGCAATGGCCCCTGGCAGTGGAACAAGGCGAAGCGCCGTAACGCGGGGCGCCAGCAGGAACATTGAAAGGGTGGATGCGCAGCGTACCGATATGACGATCAGCAGCAGGTTCAAAACCAGATTATCGATAAATTCCGGCCAGTCGAAACTCAGGAAGGCGCCGATGGCGCCAACTGCAAAAATGAGGAGACCGCCGAAAATCAGCAATGCCCGTTTGACCGCTGCCTGAAACTTGCCCCAAAGAGAGCTTTGCCGGCGCATCTCGAGGCCAAGCAGCAGGTTCTGGGTGTATTGGCGGTAAAGCCATTCGAGACCGCTTCCCACGACCAGAAAGATCAGAACATAGGTAATGCTCCGCAGGGTCTGGTCAACCGACATCTGTGCTTGCCAGGCCTCGGCAAGAAAGGATGGTGTTGCCGGAAGATTGCGCCAGCTCACTGCCAGATCCGACAGGCGCGCGCGTATCTGGTCGACACGATGGGAAAACTCCTGCTGCAGTCCGATTGTGGTCGCGCCTGTTTCGTCCGACCCAGTTGCGGCCGTGGCGGCGCTTTCACTTTTCAACCAGTCAATGACGGATTGATCGGAAAGCAGCCTCAGCAACTCGCGAACATCATTGGGAGAGGGTGGTTTGCTTTCAACAGAAACATCCGGACTATCGGGTGTCAGCATTTGTGTTGTCGATTGCGCCTCCGCCGGATTGAGCCCGGACAGAAAAGCAAAGACGGCCAGCAGTGCGGCAGCAAGAACAGTGGACAGATTGCAATTGCGTCTAAACATCGGATGCCTCCACAGTCCAATGGATCAATTCTGCACTGTCCGATTGCACGGAGTTATAGAGGTCGGCGGGGGTGATGTCCGGGGCGATGATGCGTTCAATGGAGACTGTCCCGGCCGCGGGCAAAACCTGGCAGGCCAGGCGGACATCGGGACCACAATCGAGCCGGTCGAGTGTTTGCTGTTCGATTTCGCCGGCGCCTGGCAACGCCGGGCTCGCCTCGATGACACGAACCCGACAGGTGCCGCATCTCCCCCGGCCGCGACACAGATTGGCGTGGGGCACGTCATGCAGGCGAGAGATTTCCAGAAGGCTCTTGCCCACCTGAGTGGTGATTTCGGGGCCTTTCATGTAGCGAATGGATGTCATGGAATTTGGCGCCTTGCGCAAGCGGATCGCCCGGGCGAACAGGGTCAGCGCCAACAGGAACGCAAAGATGAATATGATGCTCCACATGATGCGTTTGGAAAAAGCCAGCTTTTCACTGTTGATTTGCGCAGCAGCAGCATCAGCTTGCTGTCGTGCACTTTCTTCCGCTTCTGACAGTTGCGGCGCCTTCTCGGGCACGGCATCCATCTGTTGGGCGATCGCCAGGGTCCGCTCGGCGATGACGTCCTTGCCTGCCTCTACAAAACCGAGAAGCGCCAGAACCGGAACGGCGACGACCAGCGGATAGATGAACCATGAAACGCGGTTCCACCAGATCTTGAGGCGCATCCAGCTGAACATGCCAATGCAACCATGAACCCAGGCAATGACAACAACAAAAACCTGCCGCAATCCCTCCAGCGGCGCATCCAGCCAGAAGTACGTCAGGATGATGCGGTAGGTCGGATCGAAACCGAAGAGGTTCTTCGCCGCCGCGATCCCGACGATATGAGACGCCAGCATGGGGATGATCAACAGGCCGGAAATGAGCTGTATCCTGTCATAGGCGGACATGTTCAACGTGTTGCGTTTGTAGAGGGAAAGCAGTCCGAGGAAACCGTGTACCAGCATCGATGCCATCAAAAGCACTGATAAGGGCAATGTGGACCAGGGCACGGTCAGGAAACGACGGGCGGTCTCGACGGCCTCCAGGGAAAGGAGGCCAAACGCCATGTTCAGCAGGTGGCCCGTCACGAAAATCAGCAGCACTGACCCTGAAAGCATTCGCAGATTTCGTATCATGTGTCGTGTCCCGTCCCCATCATTTGTGCATTCATGGATTTAAACGTGGGCAAGGTCAAATTCTACCTTCAGGAAGACGCGTTGCATCGCCTGGAACAATGGGTAAAATCTCTACGACCGAACAAGCCTCTTCGCGATGTCTGACAAACGGGTGACTGGCTGATGCCTGATCGGCAGGGATTTCGCCGGGGGTTTCCCAGAGGCCGTTTTCAGACCGAACATGTCGGCGGTTTTCATGGGTGAAATTGGCCACCAGGCTAGCCGCATGGTGATTCTGCCATCAGTTGCCGGCTGACAATCTAATCGCTCAATCCGATAAATGTTGATCAAAATTTTAGGAATTTGGGCGTATTTTACAAATATTGATCGGCCGACTCTTGCGCTTTGTCAGCAACAAGTCGTAGCAATGGGTTGATATGGCGCGAAGACGCCATTCTTGGATATTGGGACATTTTCGGAGGTGCCGGGTTTGACAACCAGGAAATTTGGAACGCGCAAAGGCTTGTTTGCGCTTGCGTGTGTGCTTGCTGCAGGTGTGGTGATGCCCACGACGGAACCGGCAAATGCCCAACAACGTTCGCTCTTTGAAATCATTTTTGGCAACAAGAAGCGCGACCAGCAAATTCAGGAGCGCGAGCAGCTGCGCCAGCAGCGTGCGGCGCAACCCGCTCCGAAGATCAGTGCGCCGAAATTTTACAATTACAAGCCGGACGGATTGAAGCCTGTTGATCTGTCGATACTGGCTACAATGGACATTGCGCCCCCTGCGACTGTTGCAGCCGTGCCGGAGGCTGCCGCGGACACGGCGGATGAAGAGGCATTGGCGTCCGCTGATGCCGGTGTCGAGATGGAAGTGACCTCTTCGATTTCAAGAGCGCCGTCTCTCGCTCCACCGCAGGGAGATGCGGTGACCGTTGAAGCTTTGCCGGATATTGCAAAGGCCGCAAAAAAGCCTGCCCCCGGTGTTGAACTTGCTTCGGCAGATGATCTGTCGGCAACGCAAATCATGGCTGGCGAGGCAACACCGGCGCCACCATCAGATGTCTCGGATGAGGCAGCGGCAACAGATGAAACCGATGGTATCCCTGATGTTGCTGTTGAAACGGTGCCTGCTGTTGCGGAACCGCCTGAAATCACGAGCGCGCCCATTGCTCCGCCAGTCAGCGACGAACCGATGTCGTCGCCTGTCGTTGAAACCATGGAAAGCCCCGTTGTCGAGAACCCCTTCGTTGCGGCGCGTCGCTTCCTGGAAGGGGAAAAACTGAACGCCCTGGATGAAGTCGGCGATGCGCTTATCGACTATTACACGGCCAATCCGTCCTTTGTGTGGGTTGACGGAACCTCAGCCAATGATCGGGCGCGTGCTGTTTTAGATGAACTGGCCAGGGCGGACGCCTATGGCTTGTCCGCATCGGATTATCCGGTCGAGTTGCCGTCAAACCAATTTGACCCGTCCGCACTGGATGAGAGACAGCGTGCCCTGGTGTTGTTCGAAATGAACATGAGCGCACAAGTGCTTTCCTATGTTCTTGATGCGACGCGCGGTCGTGTCGATCCGAACCGGCTCTCCGGATACCATGATTTCAAGCGCAAGAATGTTGATCTCGTTGCGGCCCTTGAAAACCTTGCTTCTGCGGCAGATGCCGGCGCCACTCTTGCGGCCAGCAACCCCGGCAATCGTCAGTTCAAGGCGCTTGCACAGGAGCTTGCAGAGCTGAATGCAGCAGAGGCCGAGAACCAGATTGTGATAGCCGAAGGAACATTCCTGAAGCCCGGTGCGGAAAACCCGGAGTTGAAAAATGTTGTGGCGGCCATTCGCAAAAGAGGCTCCGACAAGCTGCTGGTCGATCACGGCGTTACCCTGATGGAATTCGGGATGGACGACCGCAATCTTTACAGCCCGGAGCTGGTCGCCATGGTAAAGGACTTCCAGAAGGAAAACGGTCTGTCGGCGGATGGCATCGTCGGTCGCAATACCATCAGCAAATTGACGGATGTTTCAACCGCCGCCAAGAAGGACATGATTGTTCTGGCAATGGAACGGTTGCGTTGGCTGCCGCGCGAACTGGGGTCGCGCCATGTGTTTATCAATCAGCCGGCCTATCGGGCGACCTATATCAACAATGACCGCGACGCTCTTTCCATGCGGGTTGTTGTCGGCAAGAAATCCAACCAGACAAACTTCTTTCATGATGAAATAGAGACAGTCGAATACAACCCCTATTGGGGTGTTCCGCGTTCCATCATCGTCAATGAAATGTTGCCACAACTGCGTCGGGACCCCTCCTATCTCGACAGGCAGGGTTACGAACTCACCGATCGCAGAGGGCGGCGTGTCGCCTCTACGAACATCAATTGGTATTCGGTCGGCTCGAACTCGATTCCGGTGGACATTAGGCAGCCGCCGGGCGCCAAGAACGCACTGGGCGAGTTGAAAATACTGTTCCCCAACGAACACGCGATCTATATGCACGATACGCCGTCCAAGAGCCTGTTCAATCGCGAACAGCGCGCCTTGAGCCATGGTTGCGTTCGTCTGCATGATCCGCGTGGAATGGCCGCGGCTGTGTTGGGAACGACACGGGAACATATCGCTCAGCAGATCGCGCAGGGGCGCAACAAGTCTGAACCGGTTCCCGGTAAAATTCCGGTCTATGTGTCCTATTTTACCGCCTGGCCCAATGAAGACGGCTCGGTCGGCTACTATGATGACATGTATGACCGCGACAAGCGTCTCAACGACGCCATCGCGAAGACCAGGGAAAAGCGCCGGGGGTAGATGGTCGCTTCCTGCCCGTCTTCCATGATTGCAATGGAAGACGGGTGTGCCGTCAAGGGGCAGATTCAGTGGCCGGCCAGTATCTCATTCAGAAGTGAAACGGTCAGTTCGTCATAGTGTGTGATGATACGATCCGGCTGGAGTTGTTCAATCGGCGTGTCAGTATAACCGAACGGCACACCGATGGACGGAATTCCAGCGGCCTTGGCTGCGGCTATATCACTGATGGAATCGCCAATCATGATGGCCGAGTTGCGATTTGCGCCCGCCAGCTCGATCGTCCCCAGAATATGTCCTGCATCGGGTTTGCGAACAGCAAAGGTATCGCCGCCGGTGACCGCTGAAAAGAGTGGAAGCAGGCCAGTCAGTTCAAGCAGCCTTTGCGCCATGGCCTCATTCTTGTTGGTGCATACGGCCAGGGACATGCCGGCAGCAGCTATTCTGTCCAATGCGTCAGCCAGCCCGGGAAACGGTGCCGAAGCGCCGGGCATCGAAGCGCTGTAATGATCCAGGAATAGGTCAAACAACTTTTCCTCCAACGTTCCGTCTGCCGGTGATCCTCTCAATTGCAATGCGCGGGAGATCATCACCCGTGCACCACTTCCGACCAGAAATGTCATGTCATCATAGTGTACCGGCTCCAGTCCCAGCGAGCCGATGGTGTGATTGAGACTGTCCATGAGGTCGGGTGCGGTATGCAACAATGTGCCGTCCAGGTCGAAGATGATCAGGGGAGAAGACATGCGTTTCCGATCTTTGAAGGATAGTGGGTCTTTCGGTTATGATAGGGGGCGTCCATTTGCAAGATGGCATATTCGGTCCTGCTGATTTGTTGGTCTATCTGATTGGAGTTTGGGGCGTTGGCGGTCAGGACCGGGATTGGCAAGAATTACGGCTTTGCTTGTCGGCGTCTACATGGTAACAGCGCACAGGTAAATTAGATGGAGCCAATGGCGTATGGACGCCCGTCAACTTAAGATTCAGGCAGCGAGTGCAGCGCTGGAACACGTTCAGCCCGGGATGCGTCTTGGTATCGGAACCGGAAGCACTGCGGATGAATTTGTCCGGCTTCTTGCTGAAAGAATTGACGGCGGGCTCGAGGTCAAGGGTGTGCCGACGTCTGAACGGACAGCCGGGCTTTGCCTGGAACTGGGGGTTCCGATCTTTGCTCTGGAAGAATTGCCAGAACTGGATTTGACGATAGACGGAACGGATGAAATTGACGCGGATCTCAGGCTGATCAAAGGCGGTGGTGGCGCATTGTTGCGTGAGAAAATCGTCGCCTGTGCCTCCGCGAAGATGATTGTCATTGCTGACGAGTCAAAAGTGGTGGAAACACTTGGCCGATTTCCATTGCCCATTGAGGTCAATCAGTTCGGTCTTGCTGCGACGCGTCTGGCGATTGATAATCTTGCAAAAGATATGGGGCTGGCTGGTTCGATTGTTCTGCGCATGAATGGATCAATTCCATTTGAGACAGATGGCGGCCATTTCATTCTGGATGCATCTTTTGGCCGTATTCCGGATGCAGAAGCGCTTTCTTGTGCGTTGAACACAATCCCCGGGGTTGTCGAGCATGGTCTCTTTCTCAATGTCGCCCGCGAGGCGATCATAGCCGGTTCATCCGGCATCAAGATAATGAAAAGCAGAGGAATTCACAAAAAATGAAACAGATGAGCATGGCCATGAGCGTCCGCCGTTGTGCATTGGCATTGGCTGCCACTGTAGCGGTTAACCTCGCAATGCCGGCATGGGCGCAGGAGCCTACGGCTGAGCATCTCGCTTCTGCCCGCGCGGCGATTGACGCCATTGGCGCGACCGATCGATTTGACAATATTCTGCCGGCCGCCGCCCAGCAGTTGAAATCCAACCTGATTCAGACGGCGCCGAACCTTCAGGAAATCATTTCCGTGACGGTTGATGAAACCGCTATCGAGATGGCCGGGCGTCGCGGCGATCTCGAGCGCGAAGCGGCAGTCATTTACGCCAAGAATTTCACGGCAGAAGAACTGGATGCCATCCAGAGCTTTTACAGCAGCGATGCTGGAAAAAAGCTTCTGCAGACAGGGCCGATCGTCACGCGTCAATTGCTTCAGGCTGCCGAGATCTGGGCCAATGGGATAAACAGGGACCTGTCGGTTGAAACAGACAAGCTGTTGCGTGCGCGCATCGGCACGACACCTGCCGAAAGCGAGGCGGCTGAGCCGGAGGCCAAGCCTGCCGAGTAGAGGCCCGGCGTCAAATTATGTTGAAAAGGCCCGGCACGTACCGGGCTTTTCTTATGCTGCTGTGCCCCTGATTGCTGCTATGCAGGCCACCATTGATTATTGATAGAAGGCTGTAAAATGACCGACTTTGACTATGATTTTTTTGTAATTGGAGGCGGATCGGGTGGCGTTCGCGCGGCGCGCCTGGCCGCTGGCCTGGGTAAAAAGGTGGCGATTGCAGAAGAATACCGTTACGGCGGAACATGCGTCATCCGGGGGTGTGTGCCCAAAAAACTCTTCGTCTATGCCTCACACTTTTCCGAACAGTTTGAAGATGCGGCAGGCTACGGCTGGATGGTCGGGGAATCGCATTTCGACTGGAATGTTCTGGTTTCCAACAAGGACAGGGAAATCACCCGGCTCGAAGGCCTTTACCGCAAAGGGTTGAGCAATGCCGGCGCAGAAATATTCGACAGTCGTGCGGAACTGGTCGACAATCATCATGTGCGCATTTTGAGCACAAATCAGGTCGTCTCTGCCGACAAAATCCTGGTAGCGGTGGGCGGTCGACCCAGTGGTGTCGATGAGTTGAAGGGCTTTGAATACACGATTTCCTCGAATGAAGCTTTTGATCTGAAGGAATTGCCCAAATCCATTCTGATTGCCGGCGGCGGTTACATTGCAGTGGAATTTGCCAATATCTTTCATGGGCTTGGGGTGGAAACGACGCTGATCTACCGTGGTGTCGAGGTTCTGAAGAACTTTGACCATGATATCCGGCGGACGCTTCATCAGACGATGGAAGACAAGGGGATTCGCATTCTGTGTGGCGAGGTGATCAGCGAAATCGTCCGTTCCGCCGACAACCGGCTTGATGTAACCACGTCAGGGGGCAAGAACCTCAAGGTCGATCAGGCAATGATGGCCATCGGTCGCAAACCAAACACATCCGGTCTGGGTCTGGAAAAGGCCGGCGTGAGGACGGATGGGGCAGGGGCGATTGTCGTCGATGACTATATGCGCACCAATGTTGAAAATATCTACGCGGTCGGCGATGTCACCAATCGCGTTCAACTGACACCGGTGGCCATTCACGAATCCATGTGTGTGGTTGATACGCTCTTCAAGGACAAACCGACGAAACCCGACCACGACATGATTGCCACCGCAGTGTTCTCGCAACCGGAGGTGGGGACTGTCGGCCTGTCTGAGGAACAGGCGGGAAAGAAATTTGAAGATCTTGAAGTCTACAGCGCCTTTTTCCGTCCAATGAAGCATACGCTCTCCGGCCGGCAGGAAAAAATGATCATGAAACTGGTGGTCAATGCGGCCGACAGGCGGGTTGTCGGCGCGCATATACTGGGGCCTGAAGCCGGTGAAATGGCGCAATTGCTTGCCATCGCCTTGAAAGCAGGCTGCAAGAAGGACGACTTCGACCGGACCATGGCTGTCCACCCGACCGCGTCGGAAGAACTCGTCACCATGTACCAGCCGACCTATCTGGTAAAAAACGGCGTCAGAACGGGCTGATTTTCAGGTACGGCCCGGCATCAGAAGCCAATCAATAATGCCGGGCCACAGAGTTTCGGTGAATCTGGATCGAAAGAAACCCAGATGGCCAATCTTTTGTCCGCCCGCATCCTCGGGCGACAACCAGATCTGTTCTATATCGGCATTGACATAATGTTTCATCAGGCCGTGTATTGCGGCTGGCGTGCCCCAGGGATCGTCGCTCATGCCGACTGACAGTATTGGCGTTCGGACTTTTTCGTAGCGGGAGCGGGCATCAACGGTCGGGTCATCGAAAAAATATTCGTGATGATTGCACCACCGGGTCCAGTCCCAGAGCACGCTGGCTGGAATGGGTTCGCCGACACCCATCCAGGAAGCCGTTCGGCCCAGGATGCTGGCGATGGGCACACCAATCAGGTTCAATCTCAGCAAGACTTTCCAGGGTGTACTCGTGTTGCGCCAGTAGCCGGACAGACTGGCGATCATGCAATAGCGCTCGAAACGCTCCGGCATATTGCACAGGCCCAGAGCCTGTCCTCCGTAGGACTGACCAATGCCCACCATTTCATGACCGGGCGCGACCGCGTCCAGCCTGGCCATGGCAGCCGGCATGTCGCGGTGACCCCAATCGCGCATATTGATGCGTGCGGTGAATTCCGGCGGGCGCGGTGATCCGGGCATTCCACGATAATCATAGGTCAGAACCGCGCGACTGCCATTGGCAATCAACTGGCGCGCAAAGGCATGATAAAATCCGCGTGGCACACCGGTGGCTGCGGAAATCAGCACCAGGGGGCCAGTACCGTAAGGGCTGTCGCGCCGGACCTCAAACAGCGTGCCCGAAAGCGCGTAACCGTCGGATGCATGAAAGATGGTATCTGTCGCGCAGATATGCTCCTCGCTGCGTTCCACGGTTTTCGTTTGGGGTGTTCCTGCTGTATTTTTCGGGGTTTGCATGGGGATGTTCATATTCTGATTCCGGCAATTATATTTCTACACCCGGTACAATTACCATTTACGTTTACGTCAAAGTCAATAGATTTGTGCCTGAATGCCTGAATGCCTGAATGCCTGAATGCCTGAATGCCTGAGGCCGATGCACCTTGCACATCGCAGTTGGGTCGCAGTGGTTGCGATCTTCGATTTGGCATCTTGTAACAGGGCAGGTGCCGTTGCCGACTTGTTCAAGCGGAACCGGTGGCTTTCTGTTCGGGTGGAATGGGCCTATTGTCAAAGCAAAGCATCGTTCGGAAGACCATTTATGCCCCATGACTTTCTTGAAGCCGCACCGTTCAATCTCGCACCGGCCGATAGGGATTGGGTCCTGTCGACATTTGGGCGACTGACACGGCAAGAAAAGGTCGCGCAACTGTTTGTGCTCATTTCCGTCGGCAATGACCCGGCAGAGCTGGAACGGCTGGCGAAACTGCAGCCAGCAGGCATCACCCGAATGTTCACCCCAGACGTTGACCATGAACTGGCGTTCATTGATGCGGTCAATCGTTTGTCCGATGTGCCGCCGTTGATCAGCTCCGATCTGGAAGGTTCACGCATGAGTCTGCCATTCGGCACGCAGGTGCTCAATCCGCTCGGCCTTGCCGCTGTCGATGATGTGACCGTGACGCAGGAGGTATCACGGGTAATGGCACAGGAAGCTGCGGCCGTCGGTATCAATTGGACCTTCACGCCGGTTCTCGACATCAATGCGGCGTTTCGCAGCGCAATTGTCGCCACACGCGGTTTTGGCGCAGATGTCGAGGTGATCGAGAAACATGCGATGGCTCAGTTGGAAACATTCCAGGCCCATGGCATTGCCGCAACGGTAAAACATTGGCCCGGAGAGGGCTATGATGACCGGGACCAGCATCTGGTCACGACCATCAATCCACTCGATATGGATCAGTGGGAAGCACAGTTTGGCAGGCTTTATCGCGCTGCGGTCAACGCTGGTGTTCTGTCTGTGATGTCGGCGCATATCGCGCTGCCGTCCTTTGTGCGGTCAATCCATCCTGAGGCGGGGCTGGAAGCCTATCGTCCCGCGTCGATCAACCAGTTGCTGAACATTGACCTCTTGCGCAACAGGCTTGGTTTCAATGGATTGATTGTCTCCGATGCTTCTGAGATGGCTGGTTTGACATCCTGGTGCAGCGCCAGGGAGGCCAAGGTTCAGATCATAGCCAATGGCTGCGACATCATTCTTTTTTCGCAGGATCCCGAAGCCGAAATGGCGGCAATATTGGCCGCTGTGGAAAGTGGAACAATTTCGCAGAGACGTTTCGACGATGCGGTCTTGCGTGTTTTGGGTCTGAAGGCAGCACTGGGGCTGCACAGGAAGCCGCAGATTGTACCGGCAACGCGCAAGGCGCAGCTTGCCACGACCGGGAACGTTGCGCTTGCCCGCTCGGCGACCGGTCGCGCACCGACGCTTGTAAAGGATATCCAGAACCTGATGCCCTTGTCGGTCAAATTGCACCGGCGCATTTTGGTATTCTCCGGCGGCATCATTTCGCCTCTGCATCCGCAACCCTTCGATTTCGCCCTGCCGGATCTTTTGCGCAATGAAGGGTTTGAAGTGACCCTGTACACGCCGCAAGTGGAGGTCACAGCGGAGGCTTTTGATCTGGTGCTTTACCTGTTTGGCGAGGAGACATTGCTGACGCGCGGACGGATATTCCTGGACTGGGCCCGGCTGGGCGGCAATTTTGTCGGCGCCATGCAACGTTATTGGCACGATATCCCCACGGCGATGATCTCCTTTGGTTATCCCTATTATCTGTATGATGCTCCGCGCGTTCCGACCTATATCAATGCCTATTGCACGATGGATGACATGCAATGCGCCGTGGTCGATTGCCTGATGGGGCGCCGGGCGTGGAACCAAAACAATCCGGTTGATCCCTTTTGTGGTCTGGAAGATGCGCTTTATTAGCCTTATCTGAAGCATGAATGACGGGCTGTGCGTGTTGGCCGCCAGGGCAACCGATTGCACCGTGAAACTGACATCGGGAGCGAACCAGGATGGACCAACAGATCACAACCGAGGCAGAGCTGTCGCAACCGGACCAGCTTGTCGCCTATTTCGGTTACGGATCGCTGGTGAACAGAGCGACCTTGCGCACAGCCTATGTATCGGCCCAGCCGGTGCGGTTGCACGGCTGGCGCCGCTGTTGGCGTCCGCGCCACCATGGCCTCCTTCAGGAGGGGCAACCATCGGCATCGCTTCTGAGCGCGCGTCAGGTTACAGACAGCGTCATTGAAGGGTTGCTGGTCTACGACAGGGCTGAAAATCTAGCGGCGGTTGATGAACGCGAGCGTGGCTATGACCGCGTCGCCGTGCCACTCGACAGGTTGCAGATGCTGGGAGGCGCAATGCCCGATTGCCCGGTCTATGTCTATGAAGCGCAGACCAACGGGGTGTCGCATGATCCCCATGATCCGATCCTGCAATCCTATCTTGACGCCGTTCTGCAAGGTTTTCTCGCCGAATTCGGCAAGGAAGGGGTTCGCAATTTCCTGGCAACCACGGATGGGTTCGAGCGCGCCCTGCGTGCCGACAGGCACGAGCCGATCTATCCAAGGGCAGTCAGATTGTCACCGGAAGAGCAGTTGTTCTTTGACGATTTGCTGCAGGCGCATCGGGCCCGCACGGTTTTTCCATAAGGCCTCTTGTGCCTGTCCAGTGCCTGTGTTCCGTTTTCGGAAACCGGTCGGCTGAGATGCCTGATGCAATGCCACCCCTTTCACCACACCACGTAAACCCAATGGGCTTGCGCAATCGCACTGGTATTTGCCGGCAATTGTCTTTATAAGCCGCCCCTTGAGGCCCAAAGAAGCCTTGGAACCAGTAAACTCAGGTGAGTAAAATGGCACAAAATTGGACACCCGACAGTTGGCGCAGCAAACCAATTCTTCAGGTTCCGGAATATCCGGATCAGAAGGCTTTGGCAGATGTCGAGGCGCGTATCGCGACCTATCCGCCGCTGGTTTTTGCAGGGGAAGCCCGCAAGTTGCGCGCACGTTTGGCCGATGTCGCCAACGGCAAGAGCTTTTTGTTGCAGGGTGGCGATTGTGCCGAAAGTTTTGCCGAACATGGTGCCGATAATATTCGGGACTTTTTCCGGGTGTTTCTTCAAATGGCGGTTGTTCTGACCTTTGGCGCACAGCAGCCTGTTGTCAAAATCGGCCGTATTGCCGGGCAATTTGCTAAGCCGCGCTCGTCGAATGTCGAGCGCAAGGGCGAAATTGAATTGCCGAGCTATCGTGGCGATATCGTCAATGGCATCGAATTTGATGAGGCAGCGCGTCTGCCTGATCCCCAGCGCCAGGATATGGCCTACCGTCAATCGGCTGCAACGCTCAATCTACTGCGGGCGTTCGCGCAGGGCGGTTACGCCAATCTGGAAAACGTTCACCAGTGGATGCTGGGTTTCGTCAAGGACAGTCCGCAGGCTGAGCGCTATGACAAGCTGGCCAATCGCATCTCGGAGACGATTGATTTCATGCGGGCTGTCGGCATCAATGCCGACAATCATCAGAATTTGCGTGAAACGGAATTCTACACCAGTCACGAAGCGCTGTTGCTGGGCTATGAAGAGGCCTTGACGCGGACGGATTCAACTTCCGGCGAATGGTACGGCACGTCCGGACACATGATCTGGATCGGTGACCGGACCCGGCAGCCCGATCATGCGCATATCGAGTACTGCCGCGGCATCAAGAACCCGATCGGTCTCAAGTGCGGCCCGTCGATGGAGCCCGATGGCCTGATTGAACTCATTGATCTGTTGAACCCGGAGAATGACCCGGGGCGTCTGACCCTGATTGCCCGATTTGGACACGACAAGGTCGCCGATCATCTGCCGAAGCTCATTCGAGCTGTGGAACGCGAAGGCCGTAAGGTCGTCTGGTCCTGTGATCCGATGCATGGCAATACGATCACCCTCAATCACTACAAGACACGGCCTTTTGAAAGGGTTCTGTCCGAGGTTGAAAGCTTTTTCCAGATTCACCGTGCAGAGGGCACGCATCCCGGCGGCATTCACATCGAAATGACGGGCAAAGACGTGACAGAATGTACTGGTGGTGCACGCGCCGTGTCTGCCGAAGATCTTTCAGACCGCTATCATACCCATTGTGATCCGAGGCTGAACGCTGACCAGTCGCTGGAACTGGCCTTTCTTGTGGCCGAACTGATGAAGGGCGGCCGCGACGAAGACACGCGACTGGCAGCGAATGGCTGACCAGCGGGCCGGATTCGCATGAATCCTGCAAAATTCGGGGGACGATGGCTTGCGGGTCATTGTCCCCTTTTTGTTTTAGGAACATTTTTGCGCATGATGCGGCGTAGTCTGCGCCATTGTATCGGGCAGATTGATAAAGGGAGGTCGGTCGATTGAAAAAGTTTTATACCGGTTCATGTCTGTGTGGTGCTGTCAGCTACCGCGCGGAAGGCCCCATCAGCGATGTGGTCGCCTGTCACTGTACCCAATGCAGAAAGCAGTCCGGCCACTATTACGCTGCAACCAATGTGGATGATGCACAACTTCATGTCGATGGTTCGGAAAACCTTGTCTGGTACCAGGCCTCGGAACCTGCAAAGCGCGGGTTCTGCGGCCTTTGCGGTTCGACCATGTTCTGGAAGCATAGGGACGACGCCTTCACGTCTGTCCTTGCGGGCTCCCTCGATGGACCGACGGGCCTGAAAATCAAAAAACACATCTTCTGCGCCGACAAGGGCGACTATTACGACATCGCCGATGGATGCCCACAGACGCCCTGATCACCATGCTCTGTGCGGCTGGTGTTCATGCCGATATCGCAAATCAACAATATCTGTGCTTTGCCTCGAAATGGAGTGTTCACAAAAGCTGGATGATGTGTGCAGCAATTGGCTCCTTCCTGTCAGCCACAAAGAGGCTACCTATGGATTGCAAAGGAGCATCCATGTCTGCCTATCCGTCCCTGTTCATTTCCCACGGTTCGCCCGATATCGCGATCGCTGACACGCCGGCTCGCGATTTTCTCCAGAGCTTTTCAAAGCATGAGAACAAGCCTGACGCGATCATTCTCGTCAGCGCCCACTTCGAGGCCGGCGGTGTGGCGATCGAGGCGGACAGACACCCACAGACTGTTCATGATTTTGGCGGGTTTGCTCCTGAACTCTATCAGATCAACTATCCGGCTCCGGGCAATCCGGCGCTGGCAGAGCGGCTTGCGGTTGTGCTGCGAAATGCCGGATTGGCCGCCGGACTGGTTCATGGTCACGGGTTTGACCACGGCGCATGGGTGCCACTCAGCCTGATGTATCCGGAAGCGGATATTCCCGTTGTCATGGTGTCCGTGGACCCGCACGCCGGGCCGCAACATCATTTCGACCTTGGCAGGGCCATGGCGCCGCTGAGGCGCGAGAATATACAGATCATCGGTTCGGGATCGATGACGCATAATCTCCAACAGGCCTTTGCCGCCATGCGGTGCGGCGAACGTCATGCACCAATGCCGCAATGGGTTTCGCAATTTGTCGATTGGTTTGACCAAGCGTTTGCAGCAGGCGATATAGAAACTCTACTGAACTACAGAAAGAATGCGCCCAATGCCGTCAGAAATCACCCGACGGAAGAGCATCTGATGCCACTGTTTGCAGCACTCGGTGCGGCTGGTGACAAGTGGACGGCGTCCAAATTGCATGGTTCAAGCGACTTCGGCGTTCTGTCGATGGATGCCTATGCATTCGGTTGATTGTGGCGGTCCAGTTGTTTTGGTCATTGTCGTCGACAGGTATTGGGGCTTGGGCCTTTTGAAAGGTGCGTTACAATTTTGAACGAAAAAGATGATGTAAATGGGTTGTTCGTGCGCTCGAGAATGCCCGAAGAACTGGGTTTTCTGTTAAAGCAACACCCGCGGGACAGTTGGCGCAAATCTCCGGATCTGACAGCGATGGGGCGCTTTTGGCTGAAGCGGCATAATATGTTCCGCGATCTGGGCGCTGCATTGAGCGGCAGTCTCGTGCAATTGCGCGAAGAGAACTTCAGCCCCCAGGCGTTTTCCCAATGGTTCGCACCGCGACTGAATTTCCTTCTCAGCGAACTTGAAGGTCACCACCATATCGAAGATGCCCACTATTTCCCGGTTTTCGTGTCTGCGGAGCCGCGTTTGAAACGGGGTTTTGATATCCTTGATCGCGATCACCACCATATCCATGATCTTCTGGAGCGCAATGCAAACGCCGGCTGGGCCTTTGCCGAGGCGCTGGCGCAGGGGGGCGACCGGATGCGGTTTGCTGCCGACGCCTATGGTGGCGAGGCGGACCATCTGGTCAGCGGATTGATGCGCCATCTGGAGGACGAGGAAGATTTGATTATCCCGTTGTTGATTGATCGCAACGAGAATGGTCAGTCATTGATGTGAAAAGCCGATTGCCTTGCTGTATGTAGCACGATAAACGGCTTCCTATGAGTGATATGATCCAATTGAACGACACGATCCGGATCGCCATTGTCCAGGAAAATCCGACAATGGGCGATATTAACGGTAACCTGCAGTTGGCGCGGCGTGCACGTGCCGATGCGGCAGCGCTTGGCGCGGACCTGGTCCTTTTCACCGAACTTTTCATGTCCGGTTATCCGCCGGAGGATCTGGTTCTCAAACCGGCATTCATGAGAGCCTGTGATCGTGCGATCAACGAGCTTGCCGGCGACACGGCCGATGGGGGGCCGGGCATTGTCATCGGGTTCCCGAGACAAAATGAGCAGGGGCGTTTCAACGCGGTCGCACTGCTGGACGGTGGCAAGATCATAGCGGAACGCTACAAGGTCGATCTGCCCAATTACGGTGAGTTTGACGAAAAGCGTGTTTTCGATCCCGGCCCCATGCCAGGACCGGTGAATTTTCGGGGTATTCGGCTGGGTTTGCCGGTGTGCGAAGACATCTGGGGTGACCTGGGCGTGTGCGAGACCCTGGCTGAAACCGGCGCCGAATTGCTTCTGGTGGTCAATGGTTCACCCTATTATCGCGGCAAGGTCGACGTGCGTCATCAGGTTGTGATCCGTCAGGTTATCGAGAGTGGATTGCCGATCATATTTGCCAATCAATTGGGCGGGCAGGATGAGCTGGTGTTTGATGGCGCCAGTTTCGGAATCAATGCCGACAAGACGCTGGCCTTCCAGATGAAGCAGTTTGAGACCCAGATTGCTGTCGCCGAATGGCAACGTCAGGACGAGGGTTGGACATGCGCCAATGGGCCGGTGTTGCCGATACCCGCGCGCGAAGAGGCTGATTATCGCGCCTGCATGCTTGGGCTGCGCGATTACGTCAACAAGAATGGCTTCAAGACTGTCGTTTTCGGGCTTTCCGGTGGTGTCGATAGTGCTCTTTGCGCAGCGCTCGCTGTCGATGCGCTGGGCAAGGATCGTGTTCACGCCGTCATGTTGCCCTACCATTATACGTCGGATGAATCCCTCAAGGACGCACGCGATTGCGCGCAGGCGCTGGGCTTCAGATATGACACAATCCCGATATTCAAGCCGGTGGAAGGGTTTCTGGACGCGCTTGAGGAGCAATTTGAAGGCACCGAACAGGGTGTAACAGAGGAAAATCTGCAAAGCCGCACACGCGGCACCTTGTTGATGGCACTTTCCAACAAGTTCGGTTCGATGGTGGTTACCACCGGCAACAAATCTGAAATGTCCGTGGGTTATGCGACGCTCTACGGCGACATGAATGGCGGCTTCAATCCCATCAAGGACCTCTACAAAATGCAGGTCTACGGGCTGTCCAGCTGGCGCAACCATCATGTGCCTGATGATGCAATGGGGCCGGGCGGTATCGTGATTCCGGTCAATATCATCGACAAGGCGCCCACCGCCGAACTGCGTCCGGACCAGTCCGATCAGGATTCCCTGCCGGAATATCCGGTGCTTGATGACATTTTGGAATGTCTCGTTGAACATGAAATGGATGTCGATGCGATTGTTGAACGCGGACATCCACGCGATCTGGTCAATCGCATGGAACACCTGCTTTACATTGCAGAGTATAAAAGACGGCAATCGGCGCCAGGCGTGAAAATTACCAAAAAGCACTTTGGACGCGATCGGCGTTATCCGATTACCAACAAGTTCAGGGATCGCGACACCCTTTAATGGGTGGGCAGTTCCTACCCAACGTGCGCATTTGTCTGCGATGAACTGTAACCTGGCTGCCGTCACCATCGACGGCCGGAATTTTCATTGAGTGTTCCGATCTCGCGCGTTGGACGAATGCTTGGTTTCATCGCGCAGATCGGCAATAATACCAACCGTTGGATTTGTTGACTCATTTGTGATTTTCC
>TARA_R110002126_G_scaffold142037_1_pt1 | contig 56635 bp, 45 predicted proteins | sample TARA_R110002126 | Tara Oceans TARA_R110002126 (sample SAMEA4397536) | marine metagenome | biome: Polar Biome; feature: [DCM] deep chlorophyll maximum layer (ENVO:01000326); material: water (ENVO:00002006), including particulate matter (ENVO:01000060) such as... | depth 30 m | reverse complement strand
CCCGCCTCTTGCACCTAATTTTCCATCATTATCATAAAAATCCCAGACACCTGTAACTTTATCTCCATCTTTTTTACCGATTGCACTTAAAACGCCTCCTATATATTCATAAAAAACTTCTTGTTTTTCGCCATTAAAATCAACGGTATTTTTTGATACAATAGCTTGCCATTTCTCTTTATACAATTCAAAAAAAGCAGCAACTTTATCATTATTATTTTCTATAATGGTTTTATGTTTCTGATTTTGAGTGGCAAATAATAAAGTATACGTAAAATCATTAAAGTAATTATTTTCTAAAATCCATTGATAAAAAGGCAGGTATTTCTGACTCCAAAAACCTTCATTTCCCGAGAAATTACTTAGGTTCTGCATCAGTATATGATTTTGATTTACCAAAGCTAAATCTATATCGTTGTTGGTCTGGTAACTTAATTTGATAGCTTCTTTGCTTTTTAATAATGAATCTATTTTTGTTAAACTATCCTCTGCATCTATCAGTTTTAAATCTTCATTTTTAGCAGTAGCACTTAATAAGGCTGCTTTATTATTGATTTCTTTTATCGCAGAAAAAGCTCCTGTACCATTTGGATCTAACAAAAGATACATATTAAATGCCATTAAAGCTTGGGTAAATCTTTCTTGATTGTAAAATAAATTCCCAATTTTTAAATGTGGTTTCCTAAATAACGGATTTAAAATGATAGCCTCTTTATAAGCCGCTAAAGCTTGATTAATTTTATTTTGAGTTTCTAAAACTTCACCTTTATTAAACCATAATAAGTAGTTTTTTGAATATATTCTTATAGCTTCGTTATAGGTATGTAAAGCCTCATCGTACTTTTTTAGATTCGTTAAGGCTAATGCTTTGTTATTATAAAAAGCTACTTTTGAATGTGAATGATTCGCTTGAATGCCTTCTTCTGAAACTTGTAATGCTAGATCAAACTTTTTTAATTGTAATAAATAATACGATTTTGAGCTTAAAAGTGGGTAATACATAGAGTCGTTCTTATTAATTTTACCAATAAGTGACAATGCTTTTGTATATTCTTTTTCTTTACTCGCTTTTTCTATTAGCGACTGAATCTCATCATAATCGATAAACGGAATTTTATCTTGCGCATTTGCTACATTAATAACAAAAAGGATAATGACTACTATTTTCTTCATACATCAAAATTACAAAAAAAGAGGCTGAAAATCTTTGTATACTGATTTTCAACCTCTTTTACCATTTATTTTCTTAAGAATCTAATCGACCAACTGCACAGCTTACAAAAGATTTTGCTTTATGTAAAACTGAATTCGTATCACCCACTTCTGGGTAACCTAATTTTGATAATTTTAATTTGATTTCTTCTAAATTCTCTTTTTTTGATGATATTGATACTATTGATTTTTCTACATCAACAGTCACCTCCTCAACACCTTCTACACCTAAGATTCCTTTTTTAATAGTGGCAGCACAGCCACCACATTTTAAATTTTCTATTTGTATTTCTGCATTCATAATTTCTAATTTTCTTTTTTCCACTGACTATATCCTCCTAAAACATTGTAAACTGTAAAGCCTTTTGCTTTTAATATTTTTGCTGATTTACCGCTTCTATTTCCGCTTCTACAATACAGATACACTGGTTTATTTTTATCTAATTGTTTCGCTGCTTTTTCATCGAAATCATTATCAAAATAATTAGCAAATCGTGCTGTTTTAATAGCTCCTTTTTTAATTTCTTCTGGACTTCTTACATCTAACAATTGAATATTTTCTTTTTCTAATAGCGCTTTTAATTCTGTTGTTGTAATTGATTTTATCCCATCTTGAGAAGTACAATTCGTAAACCCAAAAACCATTAACAATACACAAAAAATAGTTTTCATTTTTATTATTTTAAAGTTGATGGACAAACTGCTTCTGTTCTTTCTATATGCGTATTTCTGATGGCTGCATAACCTCCTGCAACGTCAATTACGTTATGAAAACCTCTAGCTTTTAATATTGATGAAGCAATTACCGATCTATAACCACCTGCACAATGCACATAAAAATCTCCTTTTTTTGGAAATTCTGCAATGTGATTGTTTAAAAAATCGAGTGGCGTACTTTCTGCGATTTTTATATGTTCGCTTGTATATTCGCCAGGTTTTCTAACATCAAAAACAAGTGCATTTTCTTTAATTTTATCTTCTAGGGTATTTGCAGTTACCGATGTTAAGGTATCAATTTCTTTATCCGCTTTTTGCCAAGCCGCAAAACTGCCGGCTAAGTAGCCCAAAACATTATCGAACCCAACTCTAGATAAACGTGTAATTACTTCGGTTTCTCTACCTTCTGGAGAAACCAATAAAATGGGTTGCTTAATATCTTTAATTAGAGCCCCAACCCAAGGTGCAAAACCACCATCTACACCAATAAAAATAGATTGTGGAATAAACCCTTTTACAAAATTGGTTTGATGACGAACGTCTAAAATAATAGCATCTGTTGTATTGGCTACCAATTCAAAATCTTTTACTGATAATGGTTTTGCTGATCTTTTAATAACATCATCGATATCTTTATAGCCTTCTTTATTTAATTTTACATTTAAAGGAAAATACGCAGGTGGCGGCAATAAACCATCTGTAACTTCTTTGATAAATTCTTCTTTGGTCATGTCTGCTCTTAACGCATAATTGGTTTCTTTTTGATTGCCAATTGTACCCACAGTTTCTTTACTTAAGTTTTTTCCACAAGCCGAACCCGCTCCATGTGCAGGATATACTATTACATCATCTGCTAAAGGCATTACTTTAGTTCGTAAACTATCGAATAAGAAACCTGCTAAATCTTCTTCAGTAATATCTCCTTTCTGTGCCAAATCAGGACGACCAACATCTCCTAAAAACAACGTATCTCCACTAAATAATGCATGATCTTTTCCGTTTTTATCTTTTAACAAATAACAAGAACTCTCCATAGTATGGCCAGGTGTATGTAAAAGTGTAATTGTAATATCACCCAAATGAAACACTTGATGATCTTCTGCGATAATTGCGTCAAAATTTGTTTTTGCCGATGGACCAAATACAATTTTTGCACCTGTTTTTTCGGCTAAGGTTACGTGACCACTTACAAAATCTGCATGGAAATGGGTTTCAAAAATATATTTGATTTTTGCGCCATTATTTTCTGCTCTATTGATGTAATCTTGAACTTCTCTTAAAGGATCGATAATGGCAACTTCGCCATTACTTTCTATATAATACGCTCCTTGTGCCAAGCAACCTGTATAAATTTGTTCTATAATCATAATCTTAAATCTATTTATAATTAACTTTCAAAGTTATCTTTGAAGCAATGCTTCTCAAATGACATTTGTCAGTTTTACTTTTTACTATTTGTAGGCTTGATGTATGTATTTTGCATACTTTTCTTGATGTTTTCTATCGCCTGTTTTATAATATTTTACAGCTTGATTTGCTCTCATAAAAAAATGATTAATGTCGATAATTTGCAATACGCCACTTCTAAAGAAATCATCTCTTACCGGCCCTTTTACTCCTGCAAAATAAAATTTTACATCCTTTTTTTTGTAAAACTTAATCCGTTCTTTTAGCATTTCTAAACCCGTGCTATCCACTCTATTAATGCTTTCTGCATCTAATACTATCAATTTTAATGCCTTTCCTTTGTTAAGTGCCATTTCGTCTAAATTATCTCTAAAATAACTTGCATTGGCATAAAACAATTGGGCATCAAATCGAAACACTAAAATATCTTCTTCTATAATAACGTCTTCAAAACGATTTTTATTTCTGTAAAAATTAGCATCTGGCACTTTACCCAATTCTGCAATATATGGTCTTGATGTTCTATAGATTAAAACCACTAAAGATAAACCAACACCTACCACAATTCCGATTTCAATACCTAAAAAAAGTGTTGCTAAAAAGGTAGAAAGCATTAACCAAAAATCGAGTTTATTGGCTTTCCATAAAAAACGAGTTTCTTTTATATTTATCAAATTAAAAACTGCAACAATTATAATTGCTGCCAACACTGTTTTGGGTAAATGATAAAACAACGGAGTTAAAAAAAGCAAAGTTAAAATAACCATTGCTACAGAAATTAAGGCTGCCATTCCTGTTTTCCCACCACTTTCTTGATTAATCGCAGATCGAGAAAAACTAGAAGTTGAAGGATAGGCTTTAAACAAAGAACCTACCATATTACTTAAACCTAAAGCAATAAGTTCTTGATTGGGTCTTATTCTATATTCATCTTGATTAGCTTCTAGAGATTTACCGATAGAAATAGTTTCTAAATAACCAACCATTACAAGTGTTAATGCTATGGGTAATAATTCTCTAATCTGATCTAAATCGAATTCTGGGATTCCGAAAACAGGCAATCCAGAAGGAATATCTTTTACAATAGACACATCGTTAAATGATTTGCCAAAGTATTTCATAATTAAAATTCCGATAACCACTACAATTAAGGCATTTGGAATTTTCTTATTGATTTTTCTAAAGATGATAATTACTATTATAGAAATTAACCCAATAATAGTAGTATGGTGATTATAATTTGCCATTTGCTGCCAAATATCTTCTAATACATACTGAATTTGATCGCTCTGCAAAAAATCAACTCCAAATAAATTACGAAATTGGTTTAAGCCAATTGTTAACGCTACGGCAGATGTAAAGCCTGTAATAACGGGTTTTGAGAGAAAATTTACGACAAAGCCTAAACTAAAAACACCTAAAATAAATTGAATAGCCCCCACCATTAATGCCAATAAAATGGCAATGCTGATGTAACTTTCTGAACCTGCTAAAGCCAATGTAGAAACGCCTGTTGCTACTATTAAAGAATCCATAGCAACTGGACCAATAGCCACTTGTCTAGAAGAACCAAATATGGCATACATTACTTGAGGAACTAAAGCACAATACAGGCCATAAATTGGTGGCAAACCTGCAATTAATGCATATGCTATACCTTGCGGAATTAAAATAATACCCACAGTAATTCCAGCAACTAAATCGCCCTTAAAAAGAGATGTATTGTAGTTGGGCAACCACTCTAAAATTGGAATTATTTTTTTGATATTCATTTGCTTAACCTAACCTTCTATAAAAGAAAGAATTGTTACTCATAAATTATACACTTGTCTCTTGTCTCTTGTCTCCTGTCTCCTGTCTCTAAAAACTAAAACAATTCTCCTTGGCTTCTTCCTTTTTTTCGTCCTAAATGTTTGTAAGCCAATTCTGTAACTTCTCTTCCTCTTGGTGTTCTCATAATAAAACCTTGCTGAATTAAAAAAGGCTCATACACTTCTTCTATAGTTTCTGTATTTTCTGATACTGCTGTTGCTATTGTGCTTATACCTACAGGTCCGCCTTTAAATTTATCGATAATTGTTGCTAAAATTTTATTATCCATTTCATCTAAACCATGGGCATCTACATTTAATGCTTTTAAAGCATATTTTGCAATTTGTATGGTAATGGTTCCATCGCCTTTTATCTGAGCAAAATCTCGCACTCTTCGTAGTAAAGCATTCCCAATTCTTGGTGTTCCTCTACTTCTACCTGCAATTTCAATGGCAGCTTCCATAGAAATTGGAACTCCCAAAATATGTGAGCTTCTTTGTATTATTGTAGTAAGCAATTCTGTGGAATAATAGTGTAATCGACTACTAATTCCGAAACGTGCTCTCATTGGTGCGGTTAGTAAACCTGATCGCGTTGTTGCACCAATTAAGGTAAAAGGTTCTAAATTGATTTGAACTGTTCTAGCATTTGGGCCAGATTCAATCATAATATCAATTTTATAATCTTCCATAGCAGAGTACAAATACTCTTCTACAATTGGACTTAATCTATGAATTTCATCAATAAATAAAACATCTCTTTCATCTAAGTTAGTTAACAAACCTGCTAAATCTCCTGGTTTGTCTAAAACTGGACCAGAAGTAACTTTTATACCTACTTGAAGTTCATTCGCTAAAATATGTGCTAATGTAGTTTTACCTAATCCTGGAGGACCATGAAACAAGGTATGATCTAACGCTTCGCCCCTTTGATTTGCGGCTTCTACAAATATTTTTAAGTTTTCTAAAGCTTGATCTTGACCCGTAAAATCATCAAAAGAAAGTGGACGTAATTTTTTTTCTACATCTAAATCTTCGTTTGATAAATTTGTATTTTCTGGATTCAAGTTTTCGTTCATACTACAAAGATAATAGAATTTAAGGTGATAAAATAATAGCTGAATAAAGCAAAACATCGATATAAAATAAGGTGAAACGTAAAATTTCATCCTTATTAAAAAAAATCGATTTGTTAAGTAAATTACTTCGACTTATTTAAGAAGAGATTATAAGATAAGCCTAAAAAGATTAAGAAAATTCCTAATACCGTCCACCAATTATACGCTTCTTGAAACCAAAACATTCCTATTAGCATTGTAAAAATTACTTCTAAGTATTTTAACGGTACAATTACTGATGTTTTATAAGATTGAAAAGCTTTTGTTAAATACAATTGCCCAAAATAGCCAAAAATACCTAAACTTAATAGTAAAAGCCATTCGTTAGCGTTTGGAGTTTTCCAATTATTTATCGACATAAAACCACCAAACAATAAAGCCATTATCATAAAGTAATTGATGATCACCAAAGGGTTTTCTGAGTTTCCAATTTTACGAATCACTATAAATATTAATCCTAATGTAATTGCTGATATGGAAACAAATAGCAGTCCAAGAGAATTAACCTCTACACCAAATCCTTTAATAATTAAAACACCAACAAAAGCAATAAAAAACAGCAACCATTGTATAGGTTTGATTTTTTCTTTTAAAAAAAACATTGCAAATATTGCTGCAAAAATTGGAGATAAATACCTTAAAGATACAGCAGTACCCATCGATAAATAATTTAAACATTGAAAAAAACTGGTTAAAGAAATTACCCCTAAAAAACCTCTTAATAAGAGTAGTTTTCTTTTTTGACCAAAAAAAGCTACATCAGATTTAAGTGCTAAAGGAACAGTAATTATAATAGTACCCAATGATCTAAAAAACACAATTTGGTAAACACCAAATCCTATTAAATACTTTACTAGTGCATTCATAATAGCAAATGCAACTACGCTTACAATCATATAAAAAATTGCTTTTTTCATATTTCAAAAATATTGAATTAAATATGATAAAAAAAAGCTGTTTTGTGTAAAACACAAAACAGCTAATTACAATAATAATAATAATAATAAATTATATTCCTAACGCTTGTCCACCACCTACTTGAATAGTTTCTGCCGTTAAAAAAGCAGCGTCTTTACTTGCTAAGAACGATACAACACCGGCAACATCTTCTGGTGTTCCTAATCTACCTAACATAATATTATTAGCCCAAGAAGCAAAAACTTCTGGTTTAGTCGATTTAATTTGTGCATGAAATGGAGTATCTATTGTGCCAGGAGAAACTGCATTTACTCTAATGCTATATTCTGCTAAATCTTTAGCTAAAGCTCTTGTAATTGCATGCACACCTGCTTTAGATGTTCCATAAATACCAGCTCCAGGACCCCCTGCATTCCATCCTGCATTAGATGTATAATTAATTATTGAAGCATAATCACTCTTTTTTAAATATGGAATTGCTGCTCTAGAGGCAAAAAATACTGAATCCAAATTCAAGGCCATAACAAACCTGTAAAATTCGGTTGTCATTTCTTCGAAACGAGATCTTCCACCTAATCCACCTGCATTATTTACCAAAACATCTATTTTTCCAAACTTTTCTCCAATCGTTTTAATGTTTTCCGATACAGCATCTTCCTTAGTAACGTCGAAACCATAATATTCTGCTGTAATTCCTTCTGCTGTTAATTCATTAATTCTTTGTACTCCAGTTTCATCATCTATTCCGTTTAAAACTACAGTAAAACCATCTTTACCTAATCTTCTTGCTACTTCAAATCCAATTCCTCCTGTAGCTCCTGTAATTACAGCTACTCTTTCATCTATTTTACTCATTCTCTTATATTTTATGTATTTTTATTTTGTTTTCTATATTTTATTCTTCTATTGTTTTTCTAACTGGTTCTATTTTTTTGATTAAAACAAAAATTGATATAACTCCTAATAAAACTGATATTGTAATTGCTACAAATGCTGGTGTATAACCTTCTGTTGTTATTTTACCAATAAACCAATTCATAATCATCGGAGATACAGCTGCTACTGTACCCGCTAAACCTGCAAGAGTACCTACAGAAGGACCTCTAAATAAATCACTTGATATTGTTTGGACATTACCAATTGCAAATTGAAACCCGAAAAGAACTACACCTGCTAAATATATAAATGTCATAAAATTATCTTCGCCTACCAACATTACAATACCTACAAAACCAATAAAAACTAATAGACCTCCTACAGAAATTGTAATTTTTCTTGCTGCATCTACAGATTTAGTTTTCATAAGTACACCAGTAAACCAGCCTCCAATTATACTACCTGCAGCTGCCATTAAATAAGAAATCCACATCGTTGCTGCAATCTCCTCGATACTTAAATTAAAAGTTTTATTTAAATAAATTGGCATCCATCCTGCAAAAAACCACCAAATTGGCTCCATAAAAAATCTACAAAGTAAAACTCCCCAAGACTGTTTATAACTTAATATTTTGCCTACAGATAAACTTTTAACTTTTACTTCTGAAGTAATTTCATCTTTATCAATTCTATCCGATAAGATTAAATTTCTTTCTTCTTGAGTTACCCAAGGATGTTTTTCTGGAGTAGATTTATTTAAAAACAACCATGGAATTACCCATAACACACCAACTGAACCTAAAATTATATAAGTTGTTTTCCATCCAAAAAGTGTATATAAATAAACAATGACAAACGGAGCTATTACATTACCAATTGATGCCCCAGAATTAAAAATACCTTGAGCAATAGCTCTTTCTTTTATAGGAAACCATTCTCCATTGCTTTTTACCGCCCCTGGCCAATTACCAGCTTCACCGATACCTAGAAGACCTCTAACTATAGATAAAGAAATTAAACCTTTTGTAAATGCATGAAGAAGTGATGCTACAGACCAAACAACAATCGAAACTGTAAAACCTAATCGAGTTCCAATTTTATCATATAACTTGCCAGATAAAAACTTACCAGCTGCATAACATGCCATAAATACATTTAACATAATGGCATAATCTGAATTATCCATGCCTAAATCTTTACCCATTTCTGGCCAAAGAAGTGCAAAAGCAGTTCTATCTATATAATTTATAACTGTTGCAATAAAAATTAGAGATATTATCCACCATCTAAGTCCTTTTAATTTCATTTTTTAGCTTTGAATATTAGTAATGCATATTTGGTTTACCAGTCTGGTTTACCAAATTTAACCATTTTATAACAAAAATCCACTATCTAAGTATTTATTTTAGATAAAATTTATAAAAAAATTAAAATGAAGTATTTTTTTTTAAGATGAAAGTCTAGTTTATATTGTAACAGTACTCGTACAATACTTTAAAGTGTTCTTTCATTTTGCTCTTAGCCAATTGTGGATTTTTAGCTTTTATGGCATCATAGATTGCTTGATGCTCTGTAATTCCACTTTGAGATAAACCAGCGTCACAAACATGATATTTTTCAAAATTTGTTATAATTTCTGGTGTAATTATTAGCATAAAAGTATTCATAGTGCTATTACCACTAGCTTTTGCAATAGCTAGATGAAAAAGTAAATCCTCTTGAACGGCATCTTGTCCGTTAATTACTTTTTCTTTATAAGCTTCTAAAGCTTCTTTTAGTTTTTCTAAATCTTTTTCTGTTCTTCTGGTGGCTGCTAATCTTACTGTTTTTAATTCAAGTAAAATTCTTGTTTCTACTAAAGATCTAAAATCGGGGTCATCTAATCTTAATATGTCTTCAATCATTCCATTCATTGCGATGACTCCAATATTTGCGACAAATGTTCCACTTTGTGGAATCGATTTTAAAAGACCATAAAACTCTAGTTTTTGTATTGCTTCTCTAACATTACTTCGAGATACCTCAAACTTTTCAGATAACATTCTTTCTGAAGGAAGTTTATCACCTGGCTCTAAGTTCTTAAAGATTATTAAGTCTCTCATTTTAGAGATAATATCTTTCTGAATAATAGAATTTTCTGATTTTGGAAGTATCTCTAATTTCATGATTTTTATACTTTATTGAGAAACCTCAAAGGTAAAGAAATTATATAATTATAGACTAAGTTAAGAAGATATAATTAAATGTAAACTACTTCTTTAACTTTGTGAAATAATCAAAAATTTCTGGAACATTTGCACTACCCATACCGCTATCTACAGCAGTATTAAGGTTAGAGGAAGTTGCTTCTGCAATTTGAGAAGTTGTACCAAGATCATTCATCATCTGTACAAAATACCCTAAATCTTTGTTTGCATTTGCTATAGAAAAACCTAAATCACTTACGTTATCTACCGCGTAATGTTTACAAAATTTCATAAAAGGAGAATTTGAAGGCCCGGATGACATAATATCAAACAGTTGTTGTACGTCTACGCCTGCTAATTTTGCTACTGCAAAAGCCTGTGACATAGCTACTACAGTAGTCATACCCATAAAATTATTAATCAACTTAGTTGTATGACCAGCACCAAGAGCACCTAAATAAAATACGTTTTCACCTTGTTCATCTAAAACCGGCTTAACCTTATCGAATGTTTCTTTATTACCGGCTGCCATAATGTTAAGTAATCCGTCTTTTGCGTGTGCAGGCGTGCGTCCTAGTGGAGCATCTATCATACCAGCACCTTTTGCAGCAAGATCTTTACCTATTTTTATAGTAGATGCAGGAATCGAAGTTCCAAAGTCTATTAAAACAGATCCTTCTTTTATACCAGCTAAGATGCCTTGTTTGCCATAAACAATCTTTTCTACAACAGCAGAAGTTGTGAGACAGAACATTATAATATCACTGTTTTCTGCCAATTCTTTTGGTGAATTGGCTTCAGAAGCATTACCTCTTGCAATAACTTTTGCAACTTCATCTTTATTAAGATCCATTACAGTTAACTCGAAACCTCTTTTTTGTAGATTTTTTACCATGTTCCCACCCATAAGGCCAAGTCCAATAAATCCGATAGTAGGTTTTTTCATATATTATTTATATTTTATAAGTACTATTAATAAATTCAAACACACATTATTAATTTTTTAATACTAATTTTGAATTTTTATATTCTATAAAGTCAGTTTAATAATTGTTGATCCTTAAAATTTTCTGATACATCTTATCTGAAAATAATTTAAATAAAATTACCTTACTTAATATCTTTTAATGAGTTACTTCTAACTCATAATATCTAATTTTAGAGAAAGAACCTTTATCTCTAGATTGAAAATAATTTCCTGCCTTAAAATAATTTTCAAAGATTCCCCATTTTCTTATATGTATATTCTCATATACTTTATATTCATTTTTGTTTAAAATAATCACCATTTTTCCTTCAGATATTTTAACTTCTAAAACAAATTTTCTAAAACCAACTTCTTGTTCAAAATTAAAACCTTTGTCATTATCCCAGGCATCTTCATGTAACATTTCATCATAGGTTGCACTTAGATTTTTTAATGTTTTTGTTTTAATTCTAACTTTTCCATTATCCCAGTATATTTTTAATATTGGTGGAGCATTATTATCTTTTTCGCCTATTAAATCTTTTTGCTCATTAGTTAAACGTCCATGAATTTGCATAATAATGGTTCTATGATATTTACCATCACTATCTCTAGTGGTTTTTTCCATTTGCAATTTCCCTTTCATGTAGGCACCGTCTTTAAATGTCCAGTTTTTATTATTATCTCCTGGCACCATTTGTTCTCTTAACTCTGATCTTGTGTATTTTGTATTTGCAGTTGTAGAGTTTGTTGGCATTGCATGAAAAACAATTGCTCCTTTAGTAGAGTCTATATACATGTAGGGCTTTGCAATTTTATTGTTTGCAAAATCTAATATTTCTGGTGGACTAATTTCGTAAGGTTTTCCTTTTTCATTTGCCACTGGTAATGTAACTTTCCAATGACTTAAATCAATTTTTGGTAATTTTACTTTTTTCTTCTTTTTTTTCTTTCTCTTTTCAATCTTAACATCCGATTTAGTAGCGTTGTTTTTTTGTGATAAACAAGCAACGCTACTAAATAGAAATACAATTAAAATAAATGGTATTATTTTTTTTCGGATATTATTCATCATAAAAATTTATTGTGCTGGGTATACCTTAACATTATCTATCCAAGCATCTACATCTGTTACTGCATAAATAAATATAGAAACTTCACCTACAGAATTAGATCTAAAACGAAGTTTCATTGTTGTACCACCTGTGCAGCCATTGTCTGCAAACTTTCCTTTAGCCTCAGTACCAATATGTTCTACTAAAGCAATACTAGCAACAGCATCAGCACTATCACTATAATGACCATTTAAGATTGCTGCAACTACACTATTGGTGTCAGCACCACCTGTTTTTATAGCATATTCGTACTCAAAAATATAATCTTCATTAGGACTTAATGTAACAGATTGATATGCGTATCTAGTATCACCAGCAACAGCTGTACCATCAGAATTAGCACTTTGGCTAGATGACCATTTTGCTCCTCTTGTTTTAGAACCTAAAACTCCTTCATAATCTATACAAGAACCGTCTGAACTAGTCCCGAAAGGATTTGAATTTCCTGTTGTAGCTATTTTCCAAGCAGCTCTAATATTACCATCATCTGAAGAATTACCATCTAATCGTTCAAAGTCACCTTTTACAATTTCAGGATTAAGAGGTCCAGCTGGTCCGCCAACAATAACTTCTTTTGTAACTGAAGTAGTTTTGTTAAGAGAATTTGTGGTTGTTAACGTTACCATATAGGTTTTTTCCAAACCATCATCGGTATAACTATATGTTGGATTCATTTCATTTGAACTACCTGTACCATCTCCAAAATCCCAACTATGGCTAGTTGCTAGTTCAGAAGCATCTGTAAAAGTAACATCATAATCACTAGCTACCTCATCAAAAGTAAACTCAGGAATTGAAAGTGGAGCTCTATAAAGATAAATGTTATCTACATTAAGAGTTGCTTCATCACTTGCAGTACCACCTGTTCCTACTTCTAATGTTATTTTGTCAATTTGAGTAATTCCTTCAGATGCAAAATCAATATCTACTCCTGTCCACTCATCATTTGTTAAAGTTTGCTCAAAAGTTTTACCCCCTAATGTAATTTTTACTTTATCAACACCTATATTATAAATAGAATGAAGGTCTAAATGAATATAATCAGCGGAAGATCCTGCTCCAAAAACATCTGCAATAGTAATAGCAGGGTTAAAAGTAATAGATGCAGCAATAGTTCCATGAAGTCTAGAATACTGAATAACTTTGTTTTTTATATCTCCAACCTCTACTAGATTATACTCTGCATCTCCATCATCAAAATTAGAACCTGCTATTGCATTTGTATAGCCAGCAAAAACACCACTAGTTTCAATACCATCACTGAAAATAGCATATACATTTTCATTAAGTATATTTGGTGATAAAGGTGCTGAAAAGAGCGCATTAACTTCATGTGTAATTGTTACGTTTTTTGTTTGAACAACATCTGAAAAACCTTGATTAGATTTTGCAGTTACTGTAATTGTATAAGTAAATTCTCCACGATCATTAGGATAATCGTAAGAAGCTGTACCAGCATCTTCTGTAATCGTTACTATATCTGAAGTACTATTTAAGTCTCCAAAATCTACTACATAAGAGGTAACACCCAAACCTTGTGGGCGCACAGTAACCATCGTTCCATCTCCATCTTCTATTTTAACAGTTATTGCATTACTTGGAAATGTAATTTCTGTAAGCCCTGTACCAGTGCTACTTTCAATAAGACCTGCTGTATCTTCTTCTTCACATGATACTAAAAGACCTGATATTAGTATTGTAAATATTATTTTTTTTAATAAATTCATAATTTCTTTATATTTATTAGTATTTTATTATGGTTTTGGATACACTTTAACATTATCTAAATAGGCATCTTGATCTGTATCTCCAAAAATAAAAATAGAAATTAAACCACTTGCGCTAGAGGTAAATTCTTTTTTAACAGTTACAAAATTTCCTTTACCATTTAGTTCACTAGCAACTGATTCTGCTAGTGGAGTACTTGCTAAAGCATCTGCTCCATCAGTAAAATGACCGTCTAAAATTTGAATTGTAATGTTACTACCTGCTTTAGCAGCAACCTTAATAGCATATTGATACTCTATAACATATTTAACAGTACGATCTGCTGTCGTTTCAGATACTGTTAAACCTTGGTATGCATATCTTCTACTACCTGGATTTGTAGGATCAGAAGTACTTGAAGCAAATTTCATTCCTTTGGTTTTTGAACCTGTATCAACTTCATCATAAGTAAATGGAGAACCATCACTAGAGGTATTAACCGTTGTTGTAGTTCCACCTGTAAAAGCATCTATTTTCCAACTTGGTGTAAAACCTACTTCCATATCTCCATTAACTACTATTGGATTAATAGGTACAAATACATCTCTTACTTCTATTGTTTTTATCTTGTCGTTTGCTGCATTATTTGCATCAAGAGCCGTTAATTTCACTTCATAATCGCCTTCTCCAGCATCGAATTTAACGAATGAAACATCTTTGAGTGTAGAAGTAGATTCATTACCACATACAATAACCCCATGAACTCCATTAACTGTTGTAGTATCACATACTACACCATTAGTTCCAAAATCCCAAACATATTTAGTAGATTCTGTAGAGGAGTTTGTAAATTTAATTACTTTGAAATTCTCTGGATTTGGAGTTGAACTAAAATTTGCTTCTGGTAAAGTGTTATCTGGCAAAGAACCAGTTTCTGGCAGTTCAAAGTCAAATGCATCTTCACAACTTACCGCTAAAAGTAGTATTGAAAAACATAATAATGTATTTACCGCCTGTTTTAAAATATTTGATTTATAATTCATCTTTTATACATTTAAATTATTAATAGCCTGGGTTTTGTTTTAAAATACCTTTGCTTAAATTGATTTCTCTTGATGGAATTGGTAATAGTAAACTTCTTGTGTTATAACTTGGATAAACTGAAATATCATCACTATTATCTTCTGCGGCATGATTTTGCAATACAGTATCTGCAACTCCAAATCTTAACAAATCAAAGAAACGTTGGTTTTCAAAAGCCAATTCTACTCTTCTTTCTAATAAAAGTTCTTCTATTGATATAGATCCATCTGCATCATTGGTTAAACCTGCACGATTTCTAACAGCATTAAATGAACTTAATGCACCAGCATCGCTTGTACTTGTTGCTCCAGAACCTCTTAAAATTGCTTCTGTATGCATTAACAACACATCTGCATAACGTAACACTGTCCAGTCATTACCTGAAAATCTAGGGTTAGCACCATAAGTTGGTGCTGCCATATCTGAAACATCTGTTCCTGAAGGTAAAAATTTTGCAACTTCTATTGAAGGGTTGTCAGGATCTCCAAAAACAAGATAAGAAACTGCTGTTCTATTGCCTCCATTTGCTTCAAAATCTGCAACTAAATTAGGGTTTACAATATTTAAACCATCTTGTCTTCCTTGACGTTTAAATGATGTGAATTCAGATGAAAAACCTTGACTTTCGTTTGGGTCTGCATCATTATATCGAACTGTAAAAAGAATTTCACTATTCATTTCATTATAAAACACATCATTAAAATCGCTTTGTAAACTGAAAGATCCACTATTTATTATAGTTTCACATAAACTTTTTGCGCCATCAAAATTAGGTGATGGTTGTGATAAATATACTTTTGCTAAGATTCCTTGTGCCGCTGATTTAGAAGCTCTAGCTTTATCACTATCGTCTAAATTATTTATAGCCGCCTGCAAATCTTCAACAATTTGTGCATAAACTGTTGCTTTAGCAACTCTGGTAAAAAGAAGATCCACATCATCTGACTCTACTACAGTGGTTACCAATGGCACACCACCTATTGCATCATCATCACTTCCATACAATCTAATTAAATTAAAATAAGCATAAGCTCTTAAAAATTTAGCTTCTGCTGTGTATTTTAGAATATTTGAAGCATCTGCGTTCCCTACATAATTAATTACGTTGTTTGCTCTAAAGATAATTTCATACATAGATTGGTAATAGTCTTCTGATTGTAAACTATTAGATTCTATTACATATCTATGAAAATCTGCTCTTGAACCTTCTAATGTAGCACTTCTTGTATTATCTGAACGATGCTCAGTTAAGAGATATTCAAACTGTACACCTCTGTTAAAATCTATACTATTTGTTTCTGTATTTTCATTAACACCTTGAATGGCATCATAAATTCCAAAGATTCCAGCCAATACTTGTTGGTCATTTTGAAAAAATCCATCTGCAGCAATAGAAGTGTCAGGTAGTGGATTTAAAAATTCATCTGCATCACAAGAAATAAAAATTGTTGCTATAAGTGCAAAAAATAAGTATTTTATATTTTTTAAATATTTCATTATTATTTTTTTTTAGATTAAAAGTTAACGTTTAAACCTACAGAGTACGTACTAAACAAAGGTGTACCTGCTCTTTGTGAACCATAAGAGATAGGCGTATTATTAGAATCAACAAATTCTGGATTAAAACCATGGTAATCATCAGAAGTTATGTATACTAAATTCTGACCAGTTGCATAGACTCGTAAGGACGAAATACCCAATTTTGATACAACATCTTCTTTGAATTTATAACCAAGATTTACATTACGAATTGAAAAATAACCTGCATTTTGAACAATATCACTTGTAAAAATTTTTGCTTGAAGGAAAGATACATCAGGTATAGTTCCATTAGCAACTAACTGCTCTGCACCACCATTAATTGTAGATCCTCCAAAATGATAAAAGTATTGATCACCTACATTTTTTACTTGTGCTCCTTGACTTCCTTGAATCATGAAAGAAAAATCGAAATTTCCTAATTTAAATTCATTTGTAAAACTCCAAACAATATCTGCGTAAGGATCTCCAAGAATTGTTTTATCATCATCAGTAATAATACCATCTCCATTTAAATCTTTCACAATAATATCTTCAGCTTGCCCATTAATTCTGTTGTATGGTGTGTCCCAAAATTCATTTGCTATTTCTGTATCTGCTACATATCCATAGAAAGAAGATATAGGGTTTCCTACTTTGTTTATCCATTGTGTATTTCTACCAAAACCATCTACTGTTAGGTTTCCATCATCATTACCAAAATTTAGCAATTCGTTTTTATTTGTAGAAGCTATTAAAGTTGAAGACCAACTAAAGTTCTCCATAGCAATATTTTTGGTTCTCAGTTCCAATTCCCAACCACTATTTCTTACTTCTCCTTTATTAACGATTCCTCCTCTAAATCCAGTAACATAAGATACATCTTGATCTAATAATAAATTATCACTTGTTCTGCTATAATAATCTATAGATCCTGATATTCTATTATTCAAAAACCCAAAATCTAAACCAGGGTTAAATTCTCTAGAAGATTCCCATTGTAATAATGAATTTGCAATATTTCTAGGTGAAAAACCTGCACTTACAGAATCATCACCAGAAATAGAATTGGTAGTTTGTAAAAGAGCTAAATATGGCCACGTATTTGTTGTATCATCACCTACATCGAAATTTTCATTTCCTGTAAGACCATAACTAACTCTGAACTTTAAATTATTTAAAACATCACTATCTTCTAAAAAGCTTTCTTTAGATACATTCCAACCTAAAGATACCGCCGGAAAATTACCCCATTTAGAATTTACACCAAAAACAGAACTTCCATCTCTCCTAATAGAAGCATTGAATAAATATTTATTATCATAAGCATAGGTAAATCTTGCGAAATAACCAATCTTTCTAATGGTAAGATTAATTTGACCATCTATTGGTTTTGTAATAATAGTTGCTCCTTGTAAATTTTTAAGCAAATCGTTAGAATACCCTGTTCCATTTACCGTTTCGGTTTCTTGTTTTCTCTGTTGAATTGTTGCACCAAGTAATGCATTAAATTCATGAGATCCAATATCTTTATTATAAGACAATGTATTATCTGAAATTATTCTACTTCTAAATCTATTTCTCAACTCATAATCTGCGCCATTAGAATGGTGATACTCTGTACCATTCCATCTTGTTCTTTTACTATTTTCTGCCGTAATACCTAGAGAAGTCTTTGCAGTAAGCCCATCTAAAATTTTATAACTTAAATACGTAGATCCTAGTATCTTAGTCTTAAATTCATAATGCTCTCTTTCTACGTATTGTGCATAAGGATTTTGATCTCCAGAAGTACGTGGTGTTGTACCACTACCATCACCATTTATATCTAATTCATCTAAATGATCTTCTCTAAAATAATCTCCTATAGTAACGTCTGGATAAGCATCTCTATCTATAAATTGTAGCGTTTCTGCTGTATGATAAATAGGCAACCAAGGTGATTGTCTTATAGGATTATGAATGGAAGTAGGTAATCTTCTTTGCTTAGAATAAGAAGGTGTAGCACTAATTCCAAATTTAAGTCTGTCTGTTAATTTACTATCTACTTTAATTTTTGCTGAATACACCTTATAATCATCTGTTATAACAACTCCTTCATCATGAAGATATCTTAAAGAAGTACTAAACTTGGTGTCTTCTGTACCTCCTCTTGCTGCAAAAGAATGACTTGATATAAATCCTCCATCAAAGAATACATCTTGCCAATCTCTATCTATTCCAGTAACTTTTATTAACTCTTGTGCATATAAGGTTCCATTAGAAAGAGCTCCAGTTTCAGCCAATTCTTTAGCAGCCCAACCCGAAAGACTCCTTGAATAATCTTCACTTCCAAAGGCAGATTTATACCCAGTATATGTGTCATAAGAATATTTTGTCTTACCTGCTTTTCCTGTCTTAGTAGTAATTAGAATTACACCGTTAGAACCCTCACTACCATAAATAGATGCAGAAGCTGCATCTTTTAAAACTTCGAAAGATTCTACATCATTCATATCTAAAGCTGAAAGAAAATCAGAATCTACAATTATTCCGTCTACAACTATTGCTGGTCCAGAATTAGATGATATAGAACCAGTACCTCTAATTCTTATTGTTGGAGCAGAACCCGCTTCTGGATTTGTTGCTTGAATATTTACCCCAGAAACTTGACCAATTAAAGCATCATCTACCCTAGCTACTGCAATTTGATCTAATTTTTCGTTTACAACTTTCGAAATAGAACCGGTAAGGTGAGATTTTTTTTGTGTACCATACCCTACAATTACAATTTCATCTAATTGACTCGCATCTTCTTCTAAAGCTATATTTAACGTTTTCTGAGCGTCAATAATTATATTTTGACTAGCGTATCCTAAATATGAAAACATTAAAACATCTCCTTTTTTAACTTGGATAGCGTATTTACCATCAAAATCTGTTGCTGTCCCCTTTGAAGTCTTTAAAATCCTAATACTCACACTTGGCAAAGGAGACAAGTCTGATTTAGCAGTTACAACACCCTTTAAGGTATATGTACTCTGTGCATAAAAACACATGTTTGCTAACATCATCAATAATAATGTTAATCTAAATTTTAATTTCATAATATTATTTTATGTTTAAAAATATAATTAATTCACCTAAAAAAGTGAATTTTTGATTTTTTACACAACTTCAAGAAAGAAATCTTTTTAAAACAAGTTTTTTGTATTTTTGATTTTCTTAGTACTTAATTGAAAATTATGTATTTCGTTTATACTTCCTTTAAAGGAAGTAACTTTTTAAAGGATAGGCGCACACCTATCCTTTTTTAGTTTCACTTAATTAATTCAAATTTAATCTCATATACTTAATATTTTCTGGTTATCCAGACTGGTTTACCAATTTGGTTTACCAAATATATATAAAATTTTGTTAAAAACAATATTTAAAATTTATTTTTTGGTAATTCACCAAACATTGAAGTTAAAATAGCAACTATTTATGCAGTAAATAGCAAGTTTTGACTTTTTACGATCCTATAAAATATTCTTTAATTGGACTAAATACTTCAATTAAAAAAACATTCTCTTCGCAGATTACGCTTTATAAAATCTCAGAATTCAAATAATGCTACTTTAGCCACATTAATAATCCGTAAATTTTTACTTTATGACTTATCACCAAAATAAGATGGTCCTTCGCCAGTTAAGAAGTCTTCTCTTACAGGACTAAATGTATCAATTAATTGGCCTTCTTCTAGACAAATTGCGCTATGCAATAAATTTGGCTCAATATAAACGCCGTCTCCTGCTTCTACAACTTGCTTTATTCCATCAATTTCGAATTCAAATTTACCTGATACAACATAAGTAGCTTGTGTATGAAAATGTTGATGTGGAGAACCTAAAGCTCCTTTATCAAACTTTACACTTACCATCATAATTTGGTTATCATAACCTAGAAATTTTCTTGATACTCCTCCACCAAGTTCTTCCCAGTCTATCTCTTTTGTAATAATGTATTTTTCGCTAAATCGTTTCATCTTATTTTATTTTCAGTTTTATTTATTCGTAATAATAAGACCCTGCCCATTTATAGATTTTATTATTTATGCTTATTGCATGTTCTTTAGTCTTATTACGATCATTATTTGATAGAATTATTAATTTTTCTTTACCGTTTTTAAATTTAATTTTTATTGCTGTATAATTGGCATCATCTTTAATTACTTCTATTTTAGAAAAATTACTATAAGCATTATTCGCCACTTCTTTTATAGGGTTGTAAGTTCCATGAGATTCTATAATTGATGCATACACCGTATTCTGTGTATTCTTTTTTCTGATAATGATTGACGGCTCTTTTCGTAAATTAAACTCTGGGTCATTTGCGCCAATTCGCGCAAAAATAATTTCATCATTCTTATTTGTGGCAGCAGTTATAGTATAGAATCTTCTTCGATCTAACCAAGTAAATTGAATGCTTTCTGCATTTGCAATTCCACTGCCTTCTTTCCATAAATGTTGATAACCATATTCTGACCCTAGAGTTGAAAGAATATTTGGGGACTCGTATTTAAAGCTTGTCGAAATGATTTGTCCAAAATAATGAAAAGGCAAATCATACTGATTTTTTTTGTTTGATTGTATTTTGTTAATGTCTACAATAAATGGTTTTTCTAAATCTTTATCCTTAACCATAATCATAGTTCTGTGCATTTCTGTGCCTGGATATGCATTTTTTTCTTTGGCACTTACGATTTGAAAATTAGGATTAAACGCATTAAAAATATATTTTTCGGGATGATTTTGACTTCCTATTTCATATTGCCCTTGATAATGAGAAGTTTCGTTTTGCGTAACTGTATTGTGAGCAATGGTTTGTTTTGCCCAAGTTTTGTTTTCTTTTAGATAATTTCCACCACCTTTTTGTTCGATATTTACAAAACGTGCTAATCCATAATCTTGAATTACCTCTTCACCATTTTCATATAAAGAATATGATAATTTATCATAATGCCCATGACTTGAGCCTTGAGAAGCATATTTAAAAACAAGTTCAATATCTTCATTTCTTAAAATACCAACTCCGCCTTGTTTCCCTTCTGGACCGTCAGATAAATTAATTGATTTTTTATCAAAAGGTTTTACTTTACCTTCTTTAATACCTAGAGCTACAGCCAGGCCAGAATCATCTAACAAAACGCTATTTTGTTTTTCTGAAATACTTAATAAACCAGCGTCTCCACCACCAAAATGATAAGAAATATCTACAGCAGTAACTAAAGCATCATTATAATAAGACATTCCTTTTTGACCATCATTTAATGGAAAAAAATCGCCATCTGCATCAGATAAATTCAAGAGTGCATTTATCGATTTTAAAAGCACACCTTCTTTATATTCGAATATTTTTAATTCTGGTTTAACGTTGTGCAATGCTTCAGCAAAAATTAAAAAAGGATACATTGCATAACGTTGATAATATGGACCTTCATTATAATAACCCTCAGGAGAAAAAGGCTCTTCTATATTGGCTAAAAAACCAGCTTTACCAGATTTATTGATAAAACCTCCATCATCGTCTTTTGCAGTTTTATCCATTTCTTTGCCTTTAACACCATACAGAGCGCGTTGTATTAAATCTTCATCATCCATCACCAAACCAATCATACCAACAGCAGCATTACCCCAAGTACTGTGGTTATGAACTCTTTGATAAAATTGAGGACTGTCTATAGAAATATGATCTGCAAAGGGTTTAAATAAGTTTGTTTCTAGTTTATTACGTTCTTCTTCTGATAAATAATTATAAATACAATCGTAAGCCTGACTTACATAAACCAACCAATTAGAATCATTTAAACATTGCCAAAATAATTTACCTCTTGCATAAGATCTTGTTTTTGGATGCAAAGGCAACGTTTTATACATAGCCTCATATTGCATTAGCATATCTTTTACATACTTTGCATATTTTTCGTCATCTAAAATTTGGTATAAAACACCTGCTTTTTGCAGTATAAACCAATTTTTTTTATGTCTTGAATGTGTGTAACCACCAGAATAATCTAATGGTATTGGAGTTTTTATGCCTAAAGCTATTTCTGTATCTACTTCTTCTTTTACTTTTTGTAAAGAATTATCAAAAATTGGAATAGCACCTAATTTTGATCTAATATCTTTAACACCTTTTGCAGTAAGAATTAATTTTGGGTGTTGCTCATTATCACTTAAAGCAACAATTTCTTTTTCTTGAGTACAAGAAGAGCATATAATTAACACCAACAAAAGTGAAAGAAGTTTTTTCATTTTTTATTTTTTTTAAAAAAAATAAGAACTCAAATTAATGAGTTCTTATTTAATAACTTAACTTATGTTGTTAGTCTTTTATTAGCTTTCTAGAAGCAACAGATTCTCCACTAGTTAATTTCATTAAGTACACTCCTTTTGATAATGTTGACACATCTAAAGTATTATTTACAAATTCTGATTCACTTATTACTCTTTTACCTAACAAATTATAGACTTCTACTTTATTGATTTCTACTTCAGAAGAAATAATTACAAACTCATCGGCAGGATTAGGATAAACACTAAACTTAGAAGAGAAAAATTCATCTATAGATAATACTTCTGCGGTTGGATTTAACTGACCATATACATCTTTAATACCTTCCCATCCTAAAAATTCATCTGGATAAACTTTTGCGCTAGAAGTACTAAATATCCAGTTTGGCACACTAGAACTGCTTCCATTTGCTGAAACAACCCAATCATTAGCAGTATGACCTGTTTTTGCACCTTGTCTTAACATATAATTAGCATCAGAAGTAGTTGCAAAATCTACAATAGTTGCACTTGGTGTAATAAAATGCATTGAACCAAATGTTGCATTATCTTGCACATAAACAATTTGACCATAACAATATTCTCCATTTTCTCCTGCATCTACATCATCATCATCTGCATAAGTAATAGAGTCATAAAGCGTCCATGAAGTATGATCTCCTGTATCATTAATACTACCATTAGCATCAGTTGAATCAGCAGTACCATCAATTCTAAGGCCTTTTGGATTATCATTAGCAGTAACTAACATATAGGTTGCGGTTGCATCTATAAAATTACCATCATAACCAATATCTGGAGTTGTTGTATCAACAGCAGATGAACTACTACTAGTTATATCTGTACCTGTTAAAGCAATTTCAATTACAGTTGCATCTGAAGAAATAACACTTTTATATGGGCTTTCTGTAAGCACACTAGTTCCAGAATCTGTATAATTTGTTATTAAAGCTAATATTCCATTAGCACCGAAAGTTCTTGTTCCATCTCCTAATAGAACAGCTTCACTAACTTTTCCTCTACTTGAACTATTACCATCTCCTTCTATAGTGATAAAATACAAGTCTGATGGAATTACCATATTAGCAGTTCCTCTAATTTCTAAATATTCGTTTGTTAAATCTGCTCCTGAAGGACTAGGTATTAATTTGTTAATATAAATTCCAGTACCTGTAGGAATGTTGTCAAAAGTTTGTGCAAACCCAAAAGTTGCTACAAATAATGCAATAAAAAGTAATGTTTTTTTCATGTGTTATAAGTTAAAGTGTTTATAGATTATAGTTTATATCCAATATTAAAATTGGTAAACCAGTTTGGTATACCAAAAATACAAATAAATTTGGATTACACAAACATAAGCCAAACTTATGTACCTGTATTTTAGTTAGAAACAATAATAATCCTTGAAATAACGCTTTTATTTGATTTAAAATGAACCAAATACATACCATTTGCCAATGATGATAAGTTAATATTTAATTCTTTAGTAGCCTCCTCAATATTTTTTTCTAATAATTTTCTACCATCTAAACTAAATAATTGTACTTGTTTTATTGAAGTATTTAAATTCGTAATATGAAATATATTTTTTACTGGATTTGGATAAAGATTGATTTCATTTTCAAGTATTAATGCATCATTTAAAGACAAACTTGAAGCTCCATAAAACTCAACTTCACCAACTGCACTCCATTGGCTTTCTCTATAATTTCCTGCACTATTAAAACGACCAAAACCTATTAATTTTACATAGCGTGCTTCTGTATCTAATTGATATTGATTAAAATCGGTGGTATTTGTTGTAGTTAGTAATATATCATCAGTAACTGGTAATACTTTTGAAAAATCTGCAATAGCTGTCCCTGAATTAGAAACCCAAACTTGATACCCAAATGCATCTGACTTATTTGTAGTTGCAAATTGAATTAATTTTAAATTGTGTGAATCCCCTAAATCATAAATAATATATTCTCCATCACCTTTATAATCGTTTGCTAAAACGGACCCATCATCTGCTGCCCAAACTGTATTATTATCTTTGTCTAACGTATTTTTTGCATAATTTAATTTAGTGGTACCATTTACCTCTTCTTTTGAAAAAGAATGTATTGTAACCTCATCTGTATCTAATCCTGTGCCTGTATTTATAAGCTCATAAATATCAGTTAAATCTGCTCCTTCTTGTGCAATTGATACATTTCTTACAATATCATCTCCACCTGCATCTTGTGTAAAAGTAATTGTTCCTGTTCTAGAGCTGGTGTCATTATTTGCGGTTACAGAAACTGAAACTGTTGCATTTCCATTTCCAGAATTTATATCAATTGTAATCCAAGAATCATTAGAAACTGCTGTCCAACTTACATTTGTGGCTACTGTAACATCATAATTTGCTGCATCTTTAGAAAGGGTAGACAAACTACTTACCGTTAATGATTCGCTTACTTGAATTGTACAATCTCCATCTGTAATGCTCGCTCCAGTATAATCTAAAAAACAAGCTCCAATTCCATAACCAACCATATCATCAGTTGCTGGTTTATATGCGCCCATATCTGCTCCTTTTCCTGTTGCTCCAAAAAATGTAAAAATCTCTCCACTTGCAGTTGCTGTAATACCAGCTTCTTCAGAAAAACCAGTTGTTGTTGCACCTAAAGAAGCTCTTGTAAATACGTTTCCTGAATAGGTTAATTTAGTTCCTAAATTGTTAAATGCAGTTTCACTATCACCAGAAATAATGGCGGTTAAATTTGGGTCTGAATCTGCAAAATAAATTAGGTTATTTGAGAAAGTTCCTGTTGGATCTGTAGATCCTTTATCTTCATTATAAAACAAAGGTGCATTTGTATTTACTAAAGTATTGTTAGCAACATTTATGTTTACTACTTTTTGATAACCATTAGAAACATCATCTGTTGTACAATTTACATCAGCATTTGCACTACCTCCTAAAAAGGTAAAACCATTATTCCATTTTGCATTGCTTTCTACTGTTATACAATCTTGAATATAATTGTTTGTAATTGTATGCTCACTATCTACAATTCTAATACCACCTGTGCCCTCTACATCTTCGCCTAAAAAGTAATTACCATCTACAGTTCCATAAGAACCATGTCTTAAAACTAAAGAACCTCTACATCTTCTAAAGGTGTTGTTTGTGTATGTATTTCCTTTACTTTTATTTGTGATGATTTCGTTTTCTCCATCTGCTTGTACAAAATAGTTGTTACTTACGATAGAATTACTATTCACCATTTGATAAGAACTTGTTCCTAAACGAATGGTTTCACTATCTCCAGAGTTTGATAAATCATCACCATTTGCTTTTTGTCCATATTTTTCAGTTAATTTCTCATAATTAAAGAAATAATTATTCATTATTTTATGACCAACTTCTATACAGCTTGTATTATTACTCTCATCATCTTCATCAGGGAAAGCATTGTGAGCATATTCACCTAAAATAATATTACCAGCAGTAACTTTATTCATAAAAGAACAATTAATTACGGTATTATAAGTTCCGCGTAAAACTACCCAATTGTGTTTTGGAATTTGTTCATTATCTAAATCTTCATCTAGTTCAGATTGTTCAACTCCTACTCCATCAATTACACAATTCTGAATGGTACTATAATGTGCAGGATTTTCAGAACCATTTCTAAAATCGATAAAATTATCTGCTCCATAACCACCTTTCCAATGAAAGCCGTCTACAATTAAATATTCACCAGTTGCAGTTTTTACTCCATTATCATCTTCACCACCAATACTTAAACGTGGAGCTCCTGTAAAAACGACCCCACCAGGTGTTTCTGCTTTAAAAATTACAGGATTTTCTGCCGTACCAGAACCTAAAAAACGCATACGCTCATCAGTATCATATATACCGTTTTTTAATATAATTACATCTCCTGGCTGATAAATTACATTTCTTAAATCTTCTGGATCATCAATATTATACGTGGTTTGCCCCATAATTGATAGCGAAAATAACATCAATAATTGTAAAGTAATTTTTTTCATATTTCTAAAGTTTTAAAGAATAGTTTTTTGGTTTACCAATCTGGTAAACCAAAAATACAAATAAAATTGAAGCACAAAAAATTAAATAACTGATTTATATCGATTTAAAAAAGTATTTACGTTCTATTACATATTATAAACACCTCCATTAATATCTAATGTTGCACCCGTAATAAAACCATCATATTCTGATGCTAAATATAAAACTGCACGGGCAACATCTGCTGCATTTCCTGCTCTTTGAATTGGAATGCCTTCTATTGTTTTTGCTGCAGATTCTTTTGTGGTATGCGTATTGTGAAAAGAAGTACCTAAGATAAGCCCAGGCGCAACTGCATTTACTCTAGTTCCTTGAGGTCCTAATTCAGTTGAAAGCGCACGAGTATACGTTAAGATTGCTCCTTTACTAGTTGCGTAGACTAAAGAACCTGGATGACCACCTTTACGACCTGCAAGAGATGCCAAATTTACAATGCAACTATTCTCGTTTTTTGCTAAATGTGGCGCAGCAGCTCGTGTTACAAATTGCATAGAGGTCATATTAATATCCATAACTTTATGCCAAAAATCTGCTTCTAATTCGTGTAACAATTTACGTGCTACCAATGAACCTGCATTATTGATAAGAATATCTAAGCTCCCCAAACTTTCAATAGTATTTTGAACCAAAGCATTAGCATCCTCTTCTTTTGTTAAATCGCCAGAAATGGCTACTGCTTTTAAATTTTTCTTTGTTGCGTATTCAATTAACTGGTTTGCCGTATCAGCGCTAGAAAAATAATGGATTGAAACATTTGCACCACTGTCTATAAAATGTTTTGTGATTGCTTCACCTATTCCTTGTGCACCTGCGGTAATTAAGACGTTTTTACCAACTAATTTTTTATTTTGCATCTTCTTATTTATTTTACTTTGTCGTTTTTATCGAAATAACCTTTGTTTGAAACTGCTGTATCACTAATAGAAATTGATCCTTTTTTAAACCATACTTCAACATAGTTTCCATCTGCATATTGTTTTTTTACATCTCCATTATGCGTTTCTGCACCTGAGCACCAATTTTTGTTTATTTTAGGGGATTTTCCATTAGTTTGGTTGTAAGCACCTAATTTAAAAAAGCATCCTTCACCCGTATAAGCTGCTTCTCTTTCAACGCCATCCTGACCTATAGGTACAAATAATTTTTGAGTTTGCTCTGGAATGTCTGCAGTTGTTGAATATTCTGATTTAATTAAATTTTTTGTAAATGTTTTGGTTTTATGACCTTCGCTTTCAAACTTTAAAGTCATTATACCCTCTTTAACTAAAATTTCATAACTAAACTCTTCTCCTAAAGCAATACCATCTTTAGGTTCTTCAGGAATCGTTTTATCTTCAGAAGCAACCACGGAAAAATCAAACCCCCAAACTGCGGTTGAAAAATCCCATCTTCCTGAATTGTCATTACCTTTTGTATTAATTTCATAATGCCAAAAAACAGATCCTTTAGTATGACCTGGGAATTTTTTATAGAATATTTTTAGCGGCTCATTTTCGTGTTTATCTGCACTATGAATTTGACCAACTACAACAGAATGGGTTGCTGCTACACGTGCATCACCAGTAGAGGAAACATTCATTACCTTAAGTGTTGCTGTTAATTTATCATTAGCTGTTCTTGGATACCATTTTTTTACTTGAGCCAATTCAGTTCTGGTATTATTTGACGTTCCATGCGTATTACCTCCATTTGGCGCTTTAAAAACTACCCAATCTGTATTGTTCTCTTTTACAGTGTAGAAATAATCTTTATTTGCAAAATTATTTGCAATTCCGGCATTAGAACCATCACCTAAAATCAATTTCCAATCATCAAAAAACGGAATTACATCACTTGCATAAACGATTTTTTGTGTTTCTTTTTTGGTTGTTTTTTTACAGTTGATAAACATCATTGTAAAACTCATCATCAATAGAATGGTTATAGATTTGGTAATTTCTTTATTCATTTTTCGTAGTTTAATAAGTGTTTTTTTATTTTAATAAATTTTAGAAGTAATTAAAAAGTGCAATAATTCCATTGTAAGAAATTACTAATGAAAAAAATAAAGCTGCATACATTCCTAAGTAAACGTTTAAACTCGTTTTATAATCTTTCATTACTTTTTTACTACTTAGCATTAAAATAATACCGAGTATTACAATTGGCAGCACAAATACATTAAATACTTGCGATAATATCTGAATCTCAATTGGATTGGCTCCAAAAGCTGGGCCAATTAAAGCCACCAAACACGCTATTGCTGTTATTATTCTAAATTGACGAGAATTGGTATCTAAAGTTCCTAATTGATAATCTGCAATTAATAATGGAGCTATTAATAAACAAGGAAAAATAGAAGATAAACCAGCGCTTAAAGCTCCAAAAAAGAAAATAGTTACTGCCCATTTTCCGGCAACTGGTTCTAGGGTATTTGCCATATCAAGCACTTGAGTAACCTCTTTGCCATCATAAAATAAGGCGCCTGCAGCCACAGCCATGATTACTCCACTTATTACAAATATTAAAATTGCAGCTGTAATGGAATCCTTCTTTTGTTGGTCTAAATTTTTAATCGTCCAACCTTTTCCTTTCACAAATAAGGGTCTTGACAAAAAAGTTGCTGATGCCATAGTTGTACCGACAAAAGCTGCAACTAGCATTTTACCACCAGGAATATCTGGAATTGTTGGTAATAAACCTTTTGCAACATCTACAGTTAATGGTTGCACAAAAAACAAAGAAAGCACAAAAGACAAACCCATTAAAGTAACAAAAATGACTAATATTTTTTCAAAAAACGTGTATTTACCAACCAACATTAATAAGTAAAAAACAACAATAATAATGATGGCAGTTGTTAAAACGGTTTCATATTTATAACCATGTAATCCATCAAAATTTATAACTAAAATTTCATAAATTATATTTGCTGAAATTCCTAAAATACCCATTAAAGAATTCCACTGGCCAAACGTAATGCCTACAATAATTAATATGGCCAAAACTTTACCAAATTTCAAATGTTTTTTAAAGCCAAAAAGTGCAGTTTCTCCTGTAATTAGGGCATAATTTCCGTAAGCAAACATTAAGATTCCCGAAAAAAAACAACTTAGTAATAGCACCCATAGTAACTGCATATTAAACTTACTTCCCGCAACAATCATTGAAGTTACACTACCTGTGCCAATAGTATAACCTATGGCAAAAATACCAGGACCAAACCCCAAAATGATAGCAATAATTTTTTTGAGGAATGACTTTTTCTGAGTAACCGTTTCCATAATAATCGCGTTTAGTTAATTTTTTTTACCACTTTGTGTGATAACTTTTTAATGTTCCATCATCTAGTTTTTGATAGGTATGAGCACCAAAATAATCTCTTTGTGCTTGAATGATGTTTGCTGATGCATATTCTGTTGTAATTCCGTTTAAAAATTGCACCGCTTCACCTAAAGCTGGCGCTGCAATGTCATTCAACACACATTGTGAAACCACCTTTTTTGCAGAAGGTCTGTATTGATTTACAATATCAATTAAATTTTGATTGGTCAAAATATTAGTTGTCTCTTTAAAAACAGAAACTAAATCTTGCATCAATGAAGATTTGATTATGCAACCACCCGTCCAAATTCTCGCTATTTCACTTAAATTTAAGTTCCAATAAAATTTATTTGATGCTTCAGACATCAACTTAAACCCTTGATAGTGGTTGATGATTCTAGCAAATTCATACGCTTCTAACACTTCACTTATATGTACATTTAATTCTAATGAATTGTCTGGCTCAAAATATTTGTGAAGCTGTAAGCGTTCGTCCTTATAAAAAGAAATATACCTTGAAAATAACGCAGAAGCAATTAATGTGCTTGGCACACCCAATTCTGCAGATGCAATGGTCGTCCAATTTCCTGTACCTTTATTACCAGCTTTATCTAGTATTTTTTTAACGAGCCAATCGCCTTTTTCTTTTTTCCTGAAAATTGATATGGTAATATCTAACAAATAACTATCCGAAGTAGTTTTCCAACTTTCTAAAGTATTTGCAATTTGGCCTGGGTTTTGACCTAAATTTTCTAAAATTGTACAAACTTCCGCCAACAATTGCATTTCTACATATTCAATACCATTGTGCACCATTTTTATAAAATGTCCACTTCCTTCTGTGCCAACATACGTGCAACAAGGCAAGTTGTTTTTATCTTTAGCAGCAATCGTTTCTAAATATTCTTGCACGTTTTTATAAGCCGCTAAATCTCCACTTGGCATTATTGATGGTCCTTTTAAAGCGCCTTCTTCTCCGCCAGAAACTCCAGTGCCAATAAAATGAATATGCTTGGTTTGTAAATACTCAAAACGTTCTTTTGTTTTTTTATAGTTTGAGTTTCCTCCGTCTATTAAAATATCATTTTCTGATAAATGTGGTAGCAAATCTTCAATAACATAATCTATAGTTTTCCCTGCATTTACCATTAACATAATTCGTCTTGGTTGTTGCAATGAATTTACGAAAGCAGCTATGTCATCGAAAGCAGATGCGCTTGATAATTCCGGATATTGTTCTTTAAAATTTTTGGCAACATCTACCTCAACTTCTTCTATATGTCTGTTAAACATCGATATTTTAAATCCGTTATTGGCTAAATTTCTGCATAAACTTTTTCCCATAACTCCTAAACCAAATAATCCAAATTCTGATTTATGTGCGAGTTTGTTTTTTATCATTTCAATAATTTGTACCGGTTGTAAACTGATATTAATTTCTATAGCGCCTTTAGGGTCTTCTAAAATATCAAATTGAGATTGTAGTAATTCTGAGGGCATAAAATGATTTGCTCTACTATGAACTCTCTCTAAAATCTGCTTAAAAGAACCGAATAAATACACCCATTCTGTTTGAGATTCAATTGTGTTACTTAAGATATCTCTATACTTTTGTTTTAGTGCAGAGCATACAATTACACAACTGTTTTTTGCGATTTCTTTTTTAGCTAAACCATTTAAGGTTTTTAACCAACCTTGTCTATCATTATCATTTAAAGCCTCTCCATTAGACATTTTTTTGATGTTACTTTCAGGATGAAAATCATCCCCATCAAAAAAAGGAATATTTAATTCTTGCGATAATAATTTTCCTATAGTAGTTTTTCCTGAGCCAGAAACCCCCATGATGAAGATAACTTTTTTCATAACACTTAGAATTTACTAACTTTTATTGAGCAGTTGACTTCTTGTTTAACACCTTTTTTTATGATTGCAGCTTTGGCTTCTTTTCTATCTAATAACTGGATTTGCAATTTTTCATTTTTAAAATATACAAGCACGTCTACCTTCTCTTGAAATTCGATTTTTATATCTTGAAATTCTAATATTTTAACCGAAAAGAATATAGAAGTGGCTTCTTTTGTTAACGAAATAGCTTCAGGATTATCTTTTTTCCATTTAGAATGATTTACAACCCAACCACTAAATTCTTTACGATCTGCACCTTCATTAATACGTTTATCATACGTTTTAAAAGGATACAATACTGTAACAAACCGAAAGTTATTTTGATTTGTTTTTGAAATTACAGACCAATGTTTGCCACGAGCACCATCTGTTAACACTTTATCTGTTTTATTTAACTGAAAAATATCGAAGCCAGAACCATCGTTAAAAGACGAACGCAATAAATCTGAACCATTTTCTAAACTGTAATGTCCTTGCCATACTTGTTTGTATTCGTGGTTTATTGCTGAACTAAAATTATCTTTAACAATCCAAAAATCATTTGAGACATTAATTACTTGCCTTGTATAAGTAACACCTAAATTCTCAAAGCCATTATGGCTTGCCACAAAAACATCTAAATCATCGCTAGCATTAAAAGTAATTACTTTTGGTTTAGGTAGTTGTTTAAATTTACCAAAACCACTGCCCCCTTTGTTACTCGTATACTTTTTACCTAATAATTCATTATCAACTAAGGCAACATTTTTGGTCATGGAGTTTTTAAACAACTCTAAATCTTTAAGAGAGTAACGCACTTGGTAATTTGGCAACACAACCTGACCATTAGCCATAGCTTGAATACCTAAAATATCTCCATGTTGATGGTCTGGTTTTAACGCATCAACACCTGCAGAGATTACCATCATTTTATCATTTTTACCCCAACCTTCTCTTAGAATATAATAACCTGTTTCTGGAAATACATAAGACAATTCTTTTGGTGGTAAAGCTTGTATGTTTTTTAATTTTCCTAATTCTAAAGCACTTGCATTCCAATAAAATTTAGTACTTAATTTATCTTTGGCAAAATATCCTATTTCTGGATCTTCAAATAATAAATATCCTAAAGTCATAGCCCCAGAAATATCATTTTTTTCTGCCCAAGGTGCATCTGTATCATCAGATAAAACTGGTGCTGATTTATCAGGAAAAGCAACTTTTGTTAAAGTAGAAAATAGAGATTTTAATTTTGCTTGCCATGTAGCATCAATATTTAAATTACTTTTCTTAGCTATTTGATACACATAAAAATAGGTGCCAATATCACTGATGTGATAATGTATGGTTCTTTCAAACTGAAAACCATCGTCATTAATTTCTTTCTCTAAATGCTCTCCTAAAAGCGTCATTGCATGCTTGTACCAAAGATCTGCACCTTCAAAATCTCTTAATAGTATAGACAACATTGCTAAGGCACATAAACCTCTTGTTTGATGATTACCAGATTTAAATATTTGGTTACGTTCATACAAATGTTGCGCATGCTGCAAAAAAGTGGCAATTGTTACTAATTGTTCTTGATCTGAATACCCAGATTGGCCCAAAAACAAATTGTGTAATTGTAGCCAATTTATAATTCGATATCCAGAACGAAATGCTTCATAAACGCCATTTCCATCTTCAATAATTTCGTATTGATTAGCTGCAAACGCAGAATTTAAAGAAGCTAATTGCGTTGTAAAATAATCTAAATACTGTTCGTTTTTATTTTCATAAAAATAGTTGTACCCAATATCGATCATTTTATGCTGTCTCGCCAAATGACGCAAAGCATAAGCATTTACCGGCTTTCCATTTTGATAATTGAATGGTAATTTCCATTCTGATTTGGCTGGAAATTTATCCATATGATCTTTAGCTCTCGCAATATGATACCCTTTAGATTCAGGATAAAGCATTACGTATTCTTGAAAACGGTTTTCATTCGTTTGCCAATCGTAAAAATAGCGTTCAGAAAATTTTACTCGAAAGTAGTTTGCTAATTTTTCTATGGAAATAGTTCCATCAACTTTTAAATCCTTTTGAACCTTTTTGGTTAAATAAGATGATAATTCTTGATTAGATAAAACCTTATCTGAAGCAATTTTTTGCGCATTACTATGTAAAGACCAAACTAGAAAACTTACTAAAATTAAGGTTGTTTTTTTCATATTAATACATCAACGTCATTACTAAATTCTCTTCTGTTTTTAAAATACCTGAATTTGTTATCGTATTTCCAGACTCGATATTATTTTTTGCGCCCCAAAGAATGGAAATAAAACGAATAGGATTGTTCTTAAATGTATTATTCTTAATATTTACATTTACAATACCATTATGATTTAAAAGTCTTTTGTTTTTCTCTTTTGCCCCACTATTTATAAATGTGCTGTTTGTAATTAAAAGATTTCCACCAATGGTAGATTCGTCATAACCACCTCTGTAATAATCAACAACATTTTGTTTTACGTTATTAAAAGTACAGCCATCTATAGTTAAGAATTCTGTATTGTAATCGCCTCTATCATTGGTTTCTTCAGAAAGCTCAATACCATTTTCACAATTAGAAATTGAAGTTCCTTTAAATATAATTTCTTCAGAAAATGATTGTTTAAAAACTCTTAATGCATAATTGAAATTAGAAATTTGGCACTCTGAAACATCTAACCCAAAATGATTCGACATATTCTTTTTTAAACTAGCAAAAGCATAATTTTTACCATTTCCTTTTAAAATAACTTTTTGCAAATTTAACTTTCCATAAGGTTGCAAAGAAAATAAAGGTGTTGCCTGATCTCCATTATAAATGATTTGTGCTTTACCATTACCTGAACTTAAAATTGTAATTGCTTTATTTATCAATAAAGATTCATTTACTTGATATACACCCAAGCCTAAATCAATAATATCTCCACTTTCTGCAGCTTTTAGTTTTGCAACTAATTCTGCGGTATTGGTAACTTTATGAGTAGTTGCTTTTTTTTCTTCAACTACATTAGAAAACCAATCAGCGCCATACTTTGATTTATCCAATAATTCTAAATTCAAATTATCTGCACTTAAAATAGCACCAATTTGATTTGATATTCCTCTGGTTTCCCCAACTAAATCTTCAGTAATCGATTCAAAATCGAAACCAAAATAAGGTTCAACATCATTTAAACCAGCAACTGGTATAGATAAATTAGACCCAACATCTATTAGGCTTAAATCTTTAGTAATTAATCCTTTTCGCTTTGTAAATTCGACTCCTTTATTATCAATGATGTTGCTTTTAAAAGTTACACCATCTGCCTTATCATGTTCAATAACTGGATTCAGATCTCCCTTAGAATTATAAATCACATTATTTACTACTTCTGTTCTTAAGGCTCTTGCTGATCTAATTTCAGATTTTGGCAACACATCTTTTTGTGCTAAATTTTGACCAACGCCAAATTGAAAAGGCGAATCTGAATCTACAAAAGTATTGTAAGCAATAACAACATCTGTTACTTGATTGTATCTGTTTAAAGGCGATTTTGGAATTCCGTTCATTATTGCAATAGGACTTCTAAAATTCTTTCCTTTTATTTTATAAAATAGGTTATTTGTAATCCAATGCCCTGTATTAATAATTCTAATTCCACCAAATTGTTCATTTACACCATCACCAATAAAATAATTACCATCTACGTTTACGTAATTTCCATGTCTGGTTACTACTGAACCTTCACTTTTATAAAAAACATTATTTTTTATGCTATTAAAATTGGTTTTACTTGATATAATTTCAACTTCTCCATTACATTCTTCAAATAAATTATTTGCAATTAATGTATTACTTGGAGACATTGATGTAAAACTACTACCTAACTGAATAGTTTCTCCTCTTGCACCACCTTTTCTAGGTCTTGGCCCAAAATGATTGTTTATAATTTTATGGTAATTTCTAATGCTTTGGTTTCCTTTTAAATCTACTCTAACAGTTGGCCCTCCATTTGTTTTACCAGCAATGTAACAGTTTTCTAAAGTGTTGTGTTTTCCATAAAATTGTACCCAAAGATTGTCTTGGTCTCGTTCTAAATTATTAAAATCTAGAATTACACAATTCGAAACAGCACTATAATTCGCTACTTTTTTAGTTCCTGTTCTAAATGCAATTACATTTTGCGTTGGTGAATGACCGTTTCTAAAAAACAACCCAGAAACGTTTAAATAACTCCCACTAATTTGCAGATTAGATACTCCTTCAATAAAAACGTTCCCTGCAGTTTCTGCTTTAATAGAAATTGGGCTTTCTTTGGTACCTTCTCCTGTAAATTTAATTTCTACATCTTTCCAAATTCCATTTTTTAGTACAATTTCATCACCAGCTGTTGCATTTTTAATGGCATCTTTTAATTCTTCTTTATTCGTTACCAAAGTAGAATTTATTGATGCAGAATTACAAGCTATTGTTAAAGTGATAAGAAGTATGTAAATTATATTTTTCATTCTATGGAAATTGATTAATTGTAATATTGAGGTGCTAATTGAAACAGCGTTCTTATTTGTAATTTATTGTTCAAGCAATTATTTGATATAGCATTTTAAAACTTTTGCAGTAATCCTATCTTTTTTGAAAACGATAAAATACAGTCCTTTAGAAAAACCAGTAACATTTAACTTATTATCATCTAATTTAGTATTAATATCCATTTTTCTACCCGAAAAATCATACATTTCAATACTATTGTAATTATCTGAGTTTGCATTTTTAAATTCCACTTCGTTAGACGAAGGATTTGGATATAATAAAATATTAGATGCTTTGTCTTTTAAGATTTGAATATCTATTCCTGCTGATAATGTTTTTGGATTTTCTTCGATGCTAAAATCAGCAAATTTTACAATTTCATCTTTTAAATCTTGTTGATTATTTAAGCTTCTGTAAATACCCCACTTTGGACGAGAAAAACTAGCTCCATCTTGCCACATATCTTTATTAGCATCGCTATAATCTAGTATAGTTTCACCTGTAGTAATATTTTTAATTTCTACTGCATAACTCCCAGAATTAGTAAATTTTATGGTTTCTGTAACAGCTACCCAATTGCCTCTAAACAAATCTAAATCTGCGGTTTTAATTGTAGTTTGATTTGTGGTTGAAGTATATCTTAACTCTAAACGATCTGGACTGTTTTTACGAAGTGTAAATGATATCATTGGTATTGATGCATAAGGGCCATCTACCGATTTTATTTGATGAATATGTGTAAAACTAGCGGTTGGTTTAAAATCGCTGCTGAGTTTAAACTTCCATTTATATTGCACAGTTTCTCCATTTCTAGCAATTAAATTTTCTGGAGAGTCGCCATAGGTTTTTATTTCATTTCGTTGCCTATCATCTACCCCTACTTTACATCTGTCATTATCTGGAGAAACGTGAATATGAAATTGAAATACATTTTTATTTAGCTCATTATCAAAAACCTCTGTAATGTGCCTCCCAAAATCTGCGTGATTACAATCTGGCACTTCAACAACATTTCTATTAGGGTTTGCTAAGACAGAATTTATGAGTTCGTACGTATTTCCTTCTCCATCTGCTTGTAGCGTAATTTGTGCAGAAATCTGTTGTATGATTATCAAACAGAAAAGGGATACATATATTTTTAAATTCATAGATTATTGTTTTAAACCAATAGTAACTGTTCCATTTTTTTCTTTTAGCAAAGGAGATTTTTTACTTGGTATAAATAAATTATCATCTTCCCATTTTGGATTTTCATACAGCACATTTTCTTTTTTTGTGCCTCCAGAAACTTTTACAAATCCACTATTGTGAATCAAAGAATTCATAATAAAACTAAACTTTCCTTTTACATCTGCTGGAGATTCAATTTTGTAACTATTATCAAAAACAGTATTAATACCAGTAACTCGTAAAATTTTTCCTTTCTCTTGATTATACACATTACTAAACCCACAATTTTTCATTGGAAACATAATTGGTTTACCAATTTGGTAAACCAAAAATACAGAAATTTTTTGAATTATAAAAGCTATTTTTTGGTTTAAATATTATAACACTTCTAAAAATCGACCATACAGTGCTACCGAAAATAATGATATATATTTTAAAATGTATCTAAATTATTTCTCTCGGTAAAATCCATAAAAAAACTCCAGCTAAAAAGCTGGAGTTTTCCTCGTTTTAAAATAATTCAAATTAACTAGTTCTTTAAATCTTTAATAATATTTAAAGCATTTCTAGTCATTTCTTCAATTTTATTATAGTCAAAATTACCATTAGCATCTTTTGCCATTAATTTTGAGCCCATTCCAACACAAGTTACCCCGGCATTAAACCAGCTTGTTAAATTTTCTTTTGTTGGTGCAACACCACCTGTTGGCATTATGCTTGTCCAAGGTTGTGGACCTTTAATACCTTTTACAAATTGTGGACCATAAATATCGCCAGGAAATAACTTTACGATTTCGCACCCTAATTCTTCTGCTTTTGTTATCTCAGTTAAAGTTCCACAGCCAGGAGACCATAATACCTTTCTTCTATTACAAGCAATTGCAATGTCTTCTCTTAAAACTGGAGTTACAATAAAATTTGCACCTAGAGCCATAAATAATGAAGCTGCTGCTGCATCTGTTACCGACCCAACACCCATAACCATACCTGGTAATTCTTTTATTGCATATTTTGTTAATTCTCCAAAAATTTCGTGTGCAAAATCTCCTCTAGCAGTAAACTCTAGTAAACGAGCTCCACCATCATAACATGCTTTTAAAACTTTTTTACTAATTTCTATATCACTATGAAAAAATAAAGGTACCATTCCTGTATCTTTCATAACTTGTGCTACTTCTAATCTTGTAAATTGAGCCATTTTTATATTATTTAATTGTACAAATGTTTAATTGTGTAAATGTTATAACCAATCTTAAGGACTAAACAATTTAACATTTACACAATTACACCAAAATTTATCTTGCTACTCTACCAGAAGCGTCACCTCCCATTAATTTTTCTACTTCTGCAACTGTTGCTAAATTTGCATCACCTTTAATAGTGTGCTTTAAACAAGATGCTGCAACTGCAAAATCTAACGCATTTTGATCATCTTCTGGATATTTTAATAATCCGTAGATTAAACCTCCCATAAATGAATCTCCACCACCAACTCTATCTACAATATCTGTAATTTGATATTGACGTGTTTGGAATAATGTTTTACCATCATATAAAACTCCTGCCCAAGTATTATGAGATGCAGAAATTGACCCTCTTAAAGTAGTAATAACCTTTTTTGCTCTTGGAAACTTTTCCATCATTTGCTCACAAACTGACAAAAATGCTTCTGCCTTTACGTTATGACCCTCTGTTTGAACAGAAATTCCTGCTGGTTTAATACCAAAATGCATTTCTGCATCTTCTTCGTTTCCTAAAACGATATCACAATAAGACGTTAATTCAGTCATTATTTTTTCTCTATGAGCAGCATCACAAAATTTCCATAACTTAGCTCTATAGTTTAAATCAGTAGAAATTGTAATTCCTTTTTCACTTGCTACTTTTACTGCTTCTAAACATACATCTGCAGATCCTTGAGAAATTGCAGGCGTAATTCCTGTCCAATGAAACCATTCAACACCATCAAAAACGGCATCCCAATCTATCATACCAGATTTTATTTCTGCAATTGCAGAATGCGCTCTGTCGTACACTACTTTAGAACCTCTAGATACGGCACCTGTTTCTAAAAAGTAGATTCCTAAACGATCTCCACCCCAAACAATTTTATTTACGCCAACTCCTCTTTTACGCATTTCCATCATGGCACATTCACCAATATCATTTTTTGGTAAACGCGTTACAAAATCCACATCTACGCCATAATTTGCTAATGAAACTGCTACGTTAGATTCTCCTCCTCCATAAATAGCCTCGAAGTTATTTGCTTGAGAAAACCTTAAAAATCCTTGTGGAGCTAATCTTAACATGATTTCTCCAAATGTTACTACTTTACTCATTCTAATTGTATTTTTTTTGTTACGGTTATTTGGTTAAACGTTTAACCAGTATTTTAAAATAAAATCAAAACCCATAATTAGCTATTTGTTTTGATTATTCTAATTCAAACTGTATATTTGTTTAAACGATTAAGCAAAGATATAAAAATTTGTCAAAAAAAAATAAAACTACGATAAAAGATATTGCAAATGTGCTAAATATATCTGCCGCAGCGGTTTCTAAAGCCCTACATAATGATACTAGAATTAGTGAAAAAACAAAAAAAGCAGTTCGACAAGTTGCAGAGAATTTAAATTATCAGCCCAATCATTTAGCGAGTGCCTTACGAAGTGGTAAAAGCAAATTGGTAGGTGTTATTGTGCCAAAAACGAATAGTAATTTTTTTGCTGCGACGATACATAATATTGAAGAAGTTTTAAACGAACAAGGGTATCATATTATTATTACCCAATCTAATGAATCTTTCGAAAAAGAGTGCAAAAACATAGACACCTTGTTATATACCCAAGTAGATGGTATTATTGCTTCTATGGCCAATGAAACAGTTAATTTAGAATACTTCGAAAAAATTAAAACTGCCGGGATTCCTTTAATAACTTTTGATCGTGGAGAAAATGATTTAAATGTAGATTATATAGGAATCGACGATTATAATAGCAGTCATGTAATTGTAAATCATCTTGTAGAACAAGGCTGTAAAAGAATAGCGCATATTGGCGGTTTTAAACGAACTAGAATCTATAATAATAGAATTAAAGGTTATATAGATGCTTTACAAAAACACGAACTTCCTTTAGAAGAAGCGCTTTTAATTGAAAGTGATCTTACCATAGAAGATGGAAGAGCAAAAATGCTGCAATTATTGGCATTAGAAAACAGACCCGACGCTGTATATGCCGCAGGAGATTATGCAGCTCTAGGCGCTCTACAAATACTAAACGAGAAAGGCATTAAAATTCCTGATGAAGTTGCTTTGGTTGGTTTTGGTGATGAACCTTTTGCGAATATGGTAACTCCCACTATGACAAGTGTAAATCAACATAGTTACAAAATTGGAAGAATAGCTGCTGAAACATTTTTAGGTTATGCAAACAAAAAGAAAATAACACAATCTTTAAATAAAATTATTCTAGAGGCTAAATTAACCGTTAGAGAATCGTCTTTAAAAAAAAGATAGTACGTTAATTATGTTGATAAAATTAAACAAAATAACTACGTTTTAAAATTGAGATTCTGCTATTGAGCGGAATTACGTCATGTAAGCGTTTTTAATTTATAGCTTCGCTCTTTCTAAAAAATAAAGCTTCACTAAATAAAATGTAACTTACGAAACGATTTATTTAAAATAGCGGTATCATCTACCTGTAACCATTTATCTAAAATTGTAGCGTACACAGTTCTAAAATCTATGGTGTGAACTAAATCTCCATTATTATCTAACTTCAATAAATTAGGCGCATCATTATAAAACCCTTTTTTCTTTAAGTTTTCGCCAATTAAAAATATATTGTTCGCAGCTCCGTGATCTGTGCCACCTGCTGCATTTTGTTGAACTCTTCTTCCAAATTCTGAGAAAGTAAGGATTAATGTATCTTTGAAACTATCGTTTTTCTTTAAATCATTTACAAAAACAGCAATGGCATCGGCATAAGTTTGTAACAATTTACTTTGTTTATTTAATTGATTTGCATGGGTATCAAAACCACCCATAGAGGCGTAATATACTTTACTATCTAAATCAGAATTAATAAACTCTGCCGTTGTTTTTAGTTGATTGCCAAAAGGATTATTAGGATAATCAAAACTACTCTTATACGTTTTAGAAGTTTCATAAATATATTTTGCTGATGATTTAGCTTCTATCATCGTTTTATACAAATATCCCAAATTGTGTTCACTCAAATGTGCATCTGTTTGTTGCTCTAAAACTTTTTTAAAGTAAGGTGTGTTTGTATTTGCAAATAAAATATTGGGATTTCTTGTGGCAATTCCGTTTGTGTTTTCTCCTTTCATTATTAAAGAAAGGCTATCATCTAACTCAATTGCTGTATATGGGTTTTTGCCATATTTTTCTATAAATCGACCTATCCAACCAGAAGTTAAATACTCATCTGCATTGCTGGCTGTTTGCCAAATATCTGTAGATCTAAAGTGTGATCTGTTTGGATTTGGGTAGCCCACATTATTTATAATTGATAAATATCCTTGATCATATAAATTTTTAAGTGGCCCTAAATTTTTATGAAACCCAAGATCATCAGTCACTTTTATAATGTTGTTTTTTGAAATTGAAAGTTTGGGTCTATTTTTATAATAAATATCATTTGTGTAAGGAATAATAGTGTTTAAACCATCATTACCACCCGACAACTGTATTATTACCAGTTTTTTATGCTTAAAAGTATCTATTGACACATTCTCAAAGGCCTTCACAAAATCCGGAACAAAAAACAAACTACTTGCTAAGGTACCTTGTTTTAAAAAATCTCTTCTTTCCATATTTTTAAATTAACAAAGTTGATATTCTGGAATTGACATTAATTGAACACAAAAGTTTCTATTCGATTTTACTTGTAAATTTTTTATAAAGCTTTCGGTATCTTTATTTAATTTAGAAATAATCAATACATCTATTAATTCTTTTGCATCAAAATTCTTGTATTTATTTTCAAATTCATCCCAATTTTTAGTCGTTTTAATAAATCTATTTCTCTTTTTAGCATTCTTATAATACTTCTCAAACGAATCTTCGAACTCTCCTTTTTCTTCTAAGTTGATAACTGCATTATTTAAAATTAAAGCAGATAATTTCATTCTAAACATTAAAGTGTTAGAATCTATCCAGCTTTTTCCACCTTTCCAACCAGCAACATTTTCTGGATACAATAAAGTTTGCCCCATCATTTTTTGTAAATAATTTAGTTGTCCTTTTTTATTGAAAATTACAGGCACCACTTTTTGAATTCCTATTAATAACTCAATAGGAGATTTAATTTTTACACCAATATTTTTATCATCATAAAACCATTTTGATGAAAATATATGTTTCATCAAGCTACTGATATTATAGTCTTTATAAAAGATATTTGTAATTTCTTCTACTCTTTTTTCATCTATTTTGGAGTTTACAAAGTATTTATAAACTTTAGTGCAGATAAATTTTGCGCATTGTTTTTGTTCTAAAATAATATCTATAATATCATCTCCATCAAAATCACCTGTTTTACCAAAAAAAGTTTTTGAGTCGAAATCATGTTGTGCTTTTCTTAAGTTAAAAACACCATTTCTTTTGTAAGACCAACCTGTAAAAGCTCTAGCAGACTCTTTAATATCTTGTTCTGTATAATTTCCTGCTCCTAATGTAAAAAGTTCCATCAATTCTCTAGCAAAATTTTCATTTGGCTTTCTTTTTACATTTTGCTTGTTATTAAGATATTTAGTCATTGAAGGTTCTCTTGCCACTGCTTTTACAAAAGCTTTAAAATCACCTAAAGCATATTTTCTTAAAGTATTATTGTATTGCTGAATAAAATATATATCATTATCTCTACACGCAAAAACATTAGCCCAAAAAAGGGTCATTTTTTCTCGTAATAAAAAGTTAGGTTCTTTTAACCTTTCTAACCAAGCGTGATTTAAATTTCTAACTTTTTGCTGTTGCTTTCTTCTTAGCTTCTGAATTTCTTCTTCTGTATATCTTTCTTTGAGTTGTTTAAATGATTTGAATTTTATTTCAGAAAACTCAGAAAGGTCTAATAGTAAAGGTTCATAATTTTCAGAATCTTTAAAGAGCTGAGAAATTACTTTTGATTTAGACTTAGACTTCAAATATGACAAGTCTTTAACATCAACCCCAAAACTTGCTCTCCAATATAAATGTTGTATCTGTTTTTGATTCATAAGTAAGTCTATTATTGTCTTTAGACTTCACAACTATTAAATAGTTTAAAGAAGCACTATAAATTAGATATAGAATAACAGCAAGTTAATGAAAAGAAAAAAGGGCTGATTAAAAAATCAGCCCTCGCATTACAATTTATAAATTCCCCAACTTATAATTATACTACAAAGAAACTGTTATAATGTGCTATTACTGAAAAAATTCGCTTACTGTAGTAATTTAATAGTTAATTGGTGATAATATCTCTTTGAATCGAAATAAATTAATCTAAATATTTCTTGAATTATAGGCATAAAAAGAGGTGGTCTAAAAATCTTTTTTTAGACGATTTCCCTTTTTTGTTTATTGTTTTGATTTGTTGCCTTAAAAAAATCAATTTTAAAAAAGTAAAAGCGATTTTATATCGCTAAACTTTAGTTATTCAAATTATGTGACATTGCAATTAGACCTATTTCTAAACTTACTTTCTCAATTTCTCTTAATAAAAAGGGGTTAAAGTTCGTATTGTGTTTTATATTTCCAAAAACAATCCTGTCCTAAATAAATTTAAGGCTCACCAAATTTAACCATTTTACTGGTTTTGTTAGACCTTTTATTTTTCTCAAAAAAGAACCCCTATCTATATTTATTAGGTGGCAGTTGTTCTTTTGCAAAAGTATTGTCGAGCCACTTAACAAATAAGTTTAGCCTCATAAAAACAACTAAATTTAATAAATAACAACTGGGTTTTACTTGTTTTTTAACGCTTTTAATATAACTGCGGCTATTAATGAAGTCCATATTTGTATCATTACTGCGTTATTACTAATCACTGCAAAATATTTAATGTGCAGCTGTTGTTTGATATCTCTAAAAAATATTTCAACGTACCAATTACCAGTTATAGAACGTAGTCGGTTACTTATATCGCGTAAAGATTGGCCGTTAGTAAATTGGAAATAGAGCGTTGAAACTTAATGAGAACAACAGGTAAAACTTTATTGATACTTATTACTTTGATGGGTTTTTAACTAATTTGTTAAAATTAGATTCTTCTAATTTAGAGATTATTTGTGAAAACATTGTTATTTTTAGCATCTGATAAAGGTATTTTTTGTGTTGCACCACAAAGATAATTTTTGAAACAAATTTCCTCTCTCTATTTTAATCGTTTTGCACGCTATTTAAACGATATTATAACATTAAATAGGTTATTAGAATATGTTGCTTAAGATTGTCTGTTTTCATAAGTTAAACTGCACATTGTAATGAACTTAAAATACATGCCAAGTTGTTAAAAATATCGTGAAAATGTATGATGCGCAAAGTATAAAATAGCTTTAACAATAAAAGGTTAAAAACAAATTTAGTAGATATACCATTCGTTTTTGTACAAAGTAAGCTAACATTTGGTTTTAGAATAAGCTGAAGATTAAAACAAAATTACAGGCATCATTAGCACTTATAAAAATTACAATTATTATTCTCTTAACCTATGAATAATTTGCTCTAATGTGCTTACATTCATTGGTTTTATAATGAAATCTGAAATTTCAGGGTATTGCCTCGAACGTTCAAGGTCTATTGGGTCTATAGAAGAGGTAACCATATAAATAGTTATTTGCTTTTTGAATGTTGCATGTATCTTCATATATTCATCCATAAACTGAAAGCCATCCATAATTGGCATATTAATGTCTAAAAAAATAAGGTCTGGCAGGTTTTCTGGTTTTTCTTTGTTTTTATCTATAAAATCAAAAGCTTCTTCGCCATCAACAAATGTTATAACGTTATCTGCTAATTTCATTTTATTTAAGACTCCTTTCATAAAGAATTTATAAACCATATCATCGTCTATAAAACAGATACTATATTTTTGTTGCATAATTTTAATTTTAAAATAGTATGGTAAATGTTGTTCCTTTATCTACTTCACTAGCGCAAGTAATCTTTCCTTTTAAAGATGTAATTTGATTTTTTACAATATATAAACCAACACCTTTTGAGTCTTTGTGTCTATGGAAAACTTTATTGAGTCCAAATAATTTATGACCATGCCTTTTCAAATCAATTCCAAGTCCATTATCTGAAACTATTAATTGAGTTCTACCTTCTTTTATCGAGGTTTTTATTTCTATTCTTGGTGTTCTTTCTGGTGATGCGTATCGCAAAGAATTACTAATCAAATTAAAAATAATACTTTCTAAATAAGATTCATTATATTTAAGGGCATCTGTCTCAGAGAAATCTGAATAAATTACTGCCTTTGTTTTTATGATATCTTGGGATATAACTTCTTCTATCTTCTTTAATATTTTACTAAAAGATAACGTTTTGGTTTCTATTTCAGCTCCTTTTTTTTCTCGTATTTTTATTGCTTCAATTAAAGTATTAAGCGTTTCAGATAAATGAGAAATTACAATTTTGAATTTATCGAATGTAAACTTTTTTTCTTCCGGAGTATCATATAAATCATAAAGCTCTAGTAAAGAACTTAAATTACTAACGGGAGCTCTTAAGTTATGTGAGGCAATTTGAGCAAAATTTGCCAATTGTTTGTTTTGTTCTGTTACTTTTGTAATATCTGCACCCACCGCAAGAAAAGCAACAATATCGCCCTTGTCATTTCTGATCGCATTCATATTAAGCTGAACATAAAATTGACTCTCGTCTTTTCTAATATACGTCCATTCTCTGGAATCTACTTTACCTTCTTTCGTTAGTTTTGTAAGGACATCAAAACCACTAATTTCCTTTTTATATTTGCTAGAAAGCTCTTGGCCTCTTCGTCTAATTTCTTCTTTATCATGAAATAGTAGAGGTGTTTTTTTATTGATTAATTCTTCGCTTTTATATCCTAGCAACGTTTCTGCACCTTCATTAAAATAGGTAATAATACCCGCTGTATCTGTTCGTATAATTGAAATAGTAACTGAATTGAAAATAGCACTCAATTCTTCATTTACGTTGTTTAATTTAATTTGTGCCGTTTTAAAAGTATCAATATCTTGAAAAGTTCCGAACAACCGAACACATTCGCCGTTTATAAATTCAGGCTGGCCGATGGTTCTAATCCATATAAGATTTCCTTTTCCCGTTACTATTTGTAATTCTTCGTCCCAAGAAGTGTTGTTTTTAATAGAATTAGCCACAGCCTCTTTAATTTTATCTCTGCTGTAACCTTCCTTATAGAAATCTATTCCATTATCTAATGCAGGAATAAAGTCATCATCAGTATCATGAATTTCTCTGGTTACTTTACTCCAAAACACTTTTTGAGTCACTAAATCGAGTTCCCAGGTTCCAATACGTGCTATGGAGTTGGTTCTATCTAAAATTTCTTCAACCCTTTTTTTCTCTTCTTCTTTTTGTTTTACTTCTTTTTTGAATTTTTCTAATTCGATATTTAAAGAGGTGAGTTCCTTGTTTTTTCTAAATATTGGTAAAAACAGAAAGAAAATCATGCCTAAAAGTAAAAAAGAGGTTAGTGTGATAAAAAAGTATTGCATCTTTTTAAGAAAGACTAATTTACTTTCAGAAATTTGTTGATACTCATTTACAATGGCGTCCATTGTTTTTAAAAACGGAGCTTCGTTACTTTTAACTGTTTCTAAAAATCGATTAAAAACGGCTTTATTTTCTGGGTTTTCTGTTAATGCGTAAGAAGAACTAATAATTTCATTAAAAAAAGAGGTGTTCTTTTTAAAAAGAATATCTATTGATGCATTACGATATTGTAAGCTATTTTTTTGCTTAAGATACGTATCGGCTTTTTTAAAACTATCAACTATATTTTTTAAGGACTCAATATGTTTAATAAAAGAAGACGTGTTTTTTACTTCATTAGCGTATAACGCAATTTTAGTAATCTGCTGGCTATACATTCTCTGTTTGCCAGCAACGTTTATCGTTTTTGCATCAGAACTTTGTGTAGAAATAGCATTTTGAATAATTATTTGGCCAGAAATAATCATCAAAATAAAAATAATTATTAATATCCTAAATTTCTTGTTTATCATTAGCAGGGGGGTCTGGATTAAACTAAAATTATAATGTTTGCTCCATAATATAAACTCGTTAGTGACTCTAAATAAATGGACATTGCGTAAATATAAATATAATTTTAAACGCAAACAATTTTTTTCATTAAAAAATAATGATTACAAAATGATGGAAATAAAAAGAAAAATAGTAAAATCTAAGAAAGCTTTATTGTTTTTTTGATCACCCTTTAATCCTATCTTAAATAAATTTTAGGCACATCAAATTTGACCATTAGTATATTTTTTCTAATAGGTGTTTTATCCAATAGAAAGTTCATCCTTGCAAAATGCTGTTTATGTCGTAGTTATTAATATAAAATTTATCTGCTGAATTGATATTTTCTAAAGAACCATTTACAAAAAGAGTTTCTTCAGTAATCAATCTACTATCTTCCAAAATAAATTGAAACACCTTTTGATTCCTTTTCTCCGAATCCTTAAAAAAGTTCTTCTTTAAAAAAACACAAAAAAAGACTACCTTTTCAGACAGCCTTTTGTAATAAGTTACAATTAATAAATCCCCCAACTTATAATTGTTATAATTATGAGACAAAGAAACGATTGTTCTGATTTTTTTTTAAAAAATTTCGTTTACTGGTTTTACAGGTTCGACGAATAACAGAAAAGTGTCGACAAAATAAAATCTATTATAATAAATTTAACTTTTTCATTAGTTCACTTTTGTTAGATCTGCTTACTGGTATTACATCTTTTTGTATCAGAACAGTATTGTCTTCGATATCTATAATTTCAGAAATATTAATGATAAAAGATCTGTGTACTTTAAAAAAATAATCGCTAGGTAATTTATCTTCTATTTTTTTTAATGTAGAATGTACAATATAATTTTTTTCTTGTGTTTTTATGTTGATGTAATCTCCTTTAGCTTCAATTAGGTATATACTCGCTATATTTACTTTAACTAACCTTCTATCTACATTAACATAAATAAAATCAGACTTTGTATTTTCTTTTGATATTTCTTCTAAAACAGGTGCAAATGATTCTAATTTTTCTAGAGATTTATCAAATCTTTCTTTACTGATCGGTTTTACTAAATAATCTACTACACTTTTATATTCAAATGCTTCTAGTGCTAAATTTTTATCACTTGTAGTTAAGACTATTTTAGGTGGATTTTTAAGTGTTTGAATAAAATCGAATCCAGAAAAAGTTGGCATATGTATATCTAAATACACTAAATCTACGCTAGCTGTATTTAAATACTTAATAGCGTCGATTGCAGAAGAAAATTCATCTACAACGTTTATTTGATTTGATTTAAGGCAAAGTTGTTTTGTTATTAACCTTGCTGTAGCATCATCATCTATTATTATACAATTCATATTGTAAACTCAAAAAAGTATTAATCGCATAAATATACATGAATTTTATCTAAAACGTCAAGAAAATTATGGTGCAATGTTGTATTTCCTTCTTTTAGTAGTTTTTCAAATTCAGAGGCTAATTCTAACCCTTTATGTAAACCTAACAAACTTATTTTATGTTTAATCTTGTGTACATTATTTGCAGCTTCAACGAAATTATTAGCTTTAAAATTTTCTTTAAATAATATTACTTCACTCGGAAATTCTATTTTAATAATATCTAAAATACTATTTTGAAATTCTATATCATCACCAGATATTTCTTTAATGACGGATAAATTAGGTTGTTCCATAAATAAAATTAGGTTAATCTATTAAGCCTTATACAAAAATACTAATATTATTCATAATGACGATAAATTTGCTTTATCCCAATATTGTAATAAAGAAGTTACTTTTTTTAGGTATTCAGAATACTTTAAGGGTTTAGAAAAATACCCAGAAATACCCAATTTATAGCATTTATCTAAATCTTCTTTATTCTCTGATGTAGACATAATTACAACAGGAATATATTTTGATTTTAAGTTTGTTTTTAATGCTGATAAAAATTCAAAACCATCCATTCTTGGCATATTTATATCAGATATAATTAAATCGAAAGAAAAATTTTCTTGATCTAAAAGAGATAAAGCTGCTTCACCATTTATTGCTTCAAAAATAACATTATTTGAGTTAATTTCTTTGCAAGCTTTTTGAAATTTTAATCTTTCAATTTTATCATCATCTACCAAAAGTATTGAGAGGGACTTCATTTAAGTAATTTTTAATTAATGCAAAAATGCTATAAAATTTATAGCATTTTTATTTATTTTGATAAGTCGTTTACAGACTTCCTTAAATGGTTATACTTTATAGTTGAGTGGTTTTTTTTGCTAAATACTTATCTGTCTATCAACCTGTTGATCTAAAGAAATAAAGGTTTCTGTTCTAGAAACTCCTTTTATGTTTTGAATATTTTTATTTAAAAGATTCATTAAATCTTCATTATTTTTACATAATATTTTTATAAAAATGGCATAATTACCAGTTGTATAGTGGCTTTCTACTACTTCTGGAATTTCTTTTAATCTTTTAATTGCTGATGAATATAGACTAGCAGAATCTAAAAAAATACCTACGAAAGCGGTCGTGGTATATCCTAAAGATTTGGAATTAATAACCATTCTATAACCATCTATAAGTTTCGATTTTTCTAATTTCCTCAATCGCTGGTGAATGGCAGCTCCAGAAATACCCACTTCTCTAGCAATACTTAATACTGGAGTTCTTGCATCTTTTACTAATGTTTTGATAATAATTTTATCAATTCCGTCTATTTTCATAATCAAACTATTTTGAAGTAAAGATAAAAAAATAGAGAATACGAAACCGTATTCTCTATTTTTTATACAAAACTAAAACAATATAAATTTTTATGCTTTCATTTCAAAATCTTCCATAAATTTTGTGGTATAGTTACCAGCAACATAATCTGGATGATCCATTAATTGTCTGTGAAATGGTATCGTAGTTTTAACGCCTTCAATTACAAACTCATCTAGCGCTCTTTTCATTTTATTAATTGCCTCTTCTCTTGTTTGGGCAGTTACAATTAATTTTGCAATCATAGAATCGTAATTTGGCGGAATCATATAGCCTGCATACACATGTGTATCCATTCTTACTCCGTGACCACCTGGTGTATGTAAAGTTGTTATCCTTCCTGGAGCTGGTCTAAAATTATTATATGGATCTTCTGCATTTATTCTACATTCAATAGAATGTAATTGAGGATAGTAGTTTTTTCCAGAAATTGGTACTCCGGCTGCTACTAAGATTTGCTCGCGAATTAAGTCATAATTTACAACCTCTTCTGTAATTGGGTGCTCTACTTGAATTCTAGTATTCATCTCCATAAAATAGAAGTTTCTATGTTTATCAACTAAAAACTCTACAGTACCTGCGCCTTCGTATTTTATAAATTCAGCAGCTTTTACGGCTGCATTACCCATTGCTTCTCTTAATTCATCCGTCATAAAAGGAGAAGGCGTTTCTTCTGTTAACTTTTGATGACGTCTTTGAACAGAACAATCTCTTTCTGATAAATGACAAGCTTTACCATAAGAATCGCCAACAATTTGAATTTCGATATGTCTTGGCTCTTCAATAAGCTTCTCCATATACATATCATCATTACCAAAAGCTGCCTTAGATTCTTGTCTTGCAGAATCCCAGGCATCTTGTAAGTTTTCAGCTTTCCAAACAGCACGCATTCCTTTACCACCACCACCTGCAGAAGCTTTTAACATCACAGGATATCCTGTTTCGATTGCAAGTTTTTTACATTCTTCAAAATCTTGAATTATACCTTCAGAACCTGGTACGCAAGGCACACCTGCAGCAATCATTGTAGATTTTGCATTTGCCTTGTCTCCCATTTGATCGATCATTCTGCCAGAAGCACCAATAAATTTAATATTATGCTCTTCACATAAATTAGAAAATTTAGCGTTTTCTGATAAAAATCCATAACCAGGATGAATGGCATCTGCATTTGTAATTTCTGCCGCAGCAATTATATTTGGCATTTTTAAATAAGACTCACTACTTGCGGCTGGACCAATACAAACGGCTTCATCTGCAAAACGAACGTGCAAACTTTCTGCATCTGCCTTAGAATATACAGCAACAGTTTTTATACCCATTTCTTTGCAGGTTCTAATTACACGTAATGCAATTTCTCCCCTATTGGCTATTAATATTTTTTTAAACATCTTTTTAAGTTTAGATTAATTAAACAATTGAATTGTTTGATCAATTAGAGTTTCTCTAAAAAATCTAGAATCTAGTGATCTAAAATTAAGATGGATCGACTAAAAATAAAGGTTGATCAAATTCTACTGGAGAAGAATCATCAACTAAAACTTTAACGATTTTTCCTGAAACTTCAGATTCGATTTCGTTAAATAATTTCATTGCTTCGATTACACAAACTGTATCACCAATACCTATATCTGTGCCAACTTCAACGAAATTTGGTTTGTCTGGAGCAGGTTTTCTATAAAAAGTACCAATAATTGGAGATTTTACGGTGATGTATTTAGCATGATCATTTTCATCTGATTTTACAGGTGCTACTGGTGCAGCAGATTCTGATACTACAGGAGCTGCGGCCATTTGAGGCGCAACAGACATTTGTGGTGCAGCTTGCACTATCGTTGTTTCTGTTTTAGTAGAACCAGTTCTAATGGTAATTTTAACATCTTCCATTTCTAACTTAACCTCGCTAGCGCCAGATTTTGCTACAAACTTTATAAGATTTTGAATTTCTTTAATATCCATACTCATTATTGTTTAGTTAATTAGTTATTATGAATTATATGCCCACTTTAGATAAATAGCTCCCCATGTAAAACCACCTCCAAATGCAGCAAAAATTAAATTATCTCCTTTTTTTAATTGATTTTCGTAATCTGCTAATAAAAGTGGTAAAGTAGCTGAAGTTGTATTTCCATATTTATGGATATTCATCATTACTTTCTCTGAACCAACACCAACTCTCTTAGCTGTTGCTTCTATAATTCTTTTATTGGCTTGATGTGGCACCAACCATTGAATATCTTCTTCTGTAAGATTATTTCTTGTTAACATTTTTTCTGAAACATCTGCCATATTAGAAACCGCATATTTAAAAACCGTTTTACCTTCTTGATAAACAAAGTGTTTCTTAGCTTTAACAGTTTCTAATGTTGGTGGCATAATAGAACCACCTGCTTCTATCCTTAAAAAATCTCTTCCTACACCGTCACTTCTTAAATATTCATCTTGTAATCCTAAACCTTCTTCATTAGGTTCAAATAATGCAGCTCCCGCTCCATCACCAAAAATAATACAGGTTGCTCTGTCTGAATAATCTATTATTGATGACATTTTATCTGCACCAATTAATAAAATTTTATCATATCTACCACATTCTATATAACTGGCAGCGGTAGACATACCATATAAGAAACTAGAACAAGCTGCTTGTAAATCGTAAGCAAAAGCGTTTACAGCACCAATTTCTGATGCTACGTAAGCGGCTGTAGATGCCACCATTAAATCTGGTGTAGCAGTTGCTACGATTACCATATCTATCTGATCTGCAGTTACATTCGACTTTTGTAATAAGTCTTCAGCAGCTTTTATTGCCATATATGAAGTACCTAAACCTTCGCCTTTAAGAATTCTTCTTTCTTTTATTCCTGTTCTTGAGGTTATCCACTCATCATTCGTATCTACGTAAGTTTCTAACTCTTTATTGGTTAGTATGTAATCAGGAACATATTTTCCTACTGCTGAAATTGCTGCAGAGATTTTTGTCATAATTAAAGTTTAATTTCTAAAATTTAGAATAGCCAAAAGTAGTGAAAATTATTTCACCTTTTTAAGTAAAAATCATCAAAAGAGATAGTTTTAACCTGAAAAACGTAAAAAAACCCTCAAAATTGAGGGTTTTCGTATATTTTAAAAAAGGTGAATTTTAAGCCTCTGCTGCTGCAGATTCTAAAACAATTTGACCTCTGTAGTAAAGTTTACCTTCGTGCCAATGTGCTCTGTGGTATAAATGAGCCTCACCAGTTGTTGGGTCTGTAGCGATCTGTTGATAAGATGCTTTATAATGTGTTCTCCTTTTATCTCTTCTAGTTTTGGATATTTTTCTTTTAGGATGTGCCATTTTATGTCTTTTTTTCTGTTATTAAATTCTTTAATTTATCCCATCTAGGATCTGTAGTTTCTACAGTTTTTACTTTTTTTATTTCTAGTTCTTTTAACCTTACTAACGCTTCAGATTCCATTGTACCATCTAAAACTTTAGGATGTACTCTTTTGTTAGGAACTGCTAAAACAATCATTTCGTAAATAAATTGAGCTGTATTAAACTCGTAAGCTTCATGAGGTAAAATTAAAATTTCCTCATTATCGTCATTATATTCTGGACCAAATTTTACTACTAGTGGCAATTCTGAATCTATTTCTTGCTGATATAACTCAGTCGTTACGTCACAAGGAACTTCAACAGTACCTTCTGCAGTAAAAACAAGCTCAAATAATGTGCTTTTTTTTACAAATGTTAGCAAAACTTTAATAGATGAACTCGTAAATTCATCATAATTAAATGCTTCAAAGAACTTATTATCAATTGAATAATCAAACTCGTGTTTTCCTTCTTTTAATCCTACAAACTGTATGTTGAATTGCTTTAGGTCTTTCATTATCAAACATCAATTGAGCGTGCAAAGATACAAAAAAATGTATTTCTGCAATATTTTTATCAAAAAAAGAATTTATTTAATTAATAATGGTTTTTCAGTTAATTCATTATACTCGCTTCTCGATTTAAAAACTTGAAGTGCAGTAAACAAAGCTTCTGTAAAAGAAGATGAATTTGCCTGATTTTTACCCGCTATATCATAACCCGTTCCGTGATCTGGAGAGGTTCTAATATGACTTAAACCTGCCGTAAAATTAACTCCTTTACCAAAAGACAAGGCTTTAAAAGGAGCCAAACCTTGATCGTGATAGGTTGCCAAAACTCCATCAAACTGCTTATAGGTTTCTGAACCAAAAAACCCATCTGCGGCATAAGGACCAAAAACTAATTTACCTGTTGCGGCAATTTCGGTAATTGTTGGTCTTATAATATCATCATCTTCCTTGCCTATTACCCCATTATCTCCACAGTGTGGATTTAGTCCTAAAACCGCAATTTTTGGTTTGGTAATTCCGAAATCTTGTTTTAACGAAGTATGCATCGTTTCGACCTTACTTTTTATCAATTCTGGAGTAATTGTTTCTGCTACTTTAGCAATTGGAATATGCCCTGTAATTAAGCCAATTCTTAATTCATCTGTCATTAAAATCATCAAACTTTTACCTTCTAAATTGGCTTCTAAATATTCTGTATGACCAGGGAAATTAAATTCTTCTGATTGAATATTTTCTTTATGAATAGGCGCTGTTACTAATACATCAATTGTATTTTCCTTTAAATGTTTTACTGCAGATGCTAAAGATTTTACGGCATACTCTCCAGCTATTTTTGTGGCTTTACCTAATTCTATCTTTACGTCTTCTTTCCAAAGATTTAAAACGTTTATTTTAGAATGATTTATCTGATTAATGGAAGAAATTCCATGCACTAGCGTTTCTATACCCAGCGCTTTTTTATGATAAGAAATTGTTTTTGTTGCGCCAAATAAAACAGGCGTACAAAACTCTAACATTCTTTTATCTTCAAAAGTTTTCAAAATTACTTCTATACCAATACCATTTAAATCTCCAATTGAAATTCCTACAACTATTTTATTAGATTTATCCATAATTACCTTTGTAATATCCGTATTTTTGTATGTACAAAAGTAACTAATTTTTAACGATATGTTTACAGGAATCATAGAAACACTTGGCACAGTAGCAAATTTGGTAAAAGAGCAAGAAAATGTTCATTTAACCATTAAAAGCAGCATCACAAATGAATTAAAAATAGACCAAAGTGTGGCTCATAATGGTGTTTGTTTAACGGTTGTTGCCATTAATGATGATCAATATACAGTAACTGCAATTAAAGAAACGTTAGACAAAACCAATACAGGCAAATTAAAAATTGCCGACATCGTAAATCTTGAACGTGCTATGAAATTAGGTGACAGACTGGATGGACATATTGTACAAGGTCATGTTGATGAAACTGGGGTTTGCACTAACATTAAAGATGAAAACGGAAGTACGCTTTGTACTTTTGAATATAATTCTGATAAAAACAACATTACCATAGAAAAAGGTTCTATTACTGTTAATGGTGTAAGTTTAACAGTTGTAAATTCTACTAAAACAGGTTTTTCAGTTGCAATTATTCCTTATACTTGGGATAACACTACTTTTAAATCTTTACAAATTGGTGATGCTGTTAATTTAGAGTTTGATGTGATTGGTAAATATGTGGCTCGTTTGACGAATTTGTAAGCCATTTTTCTGTCATTTCGACTTTATGGAGAAATCCTAAAATGTAAAATAAGAGATTTTTCGACTTCATTTC